>MAAC01018674.1_pt1 | contig 23550 bp, 28 predicted proteins | sample 1115981 | NCBI WGS metagenome assembly MAAC01 (sample SAMN04961126, study PRJNA320927) | seawater metagenome | isolation source: sample BD02T64 sea water enriched with oil for 64 days | place: USA:Gulf of Mexico | collected 2013-07-27
ACACTATGATCGAAGCTGAAGAGTATGGTGTTAATTCATCGAACGCTTCAAGCCTAAAAGACTCTGAAAACCCTGCAATCAAAAGATTAGTAGGATCTGAAGGAGAATTAGGTGCAGCATTCGGTTTAGATAACGAGTGGAGCTTAAGAATTATTGAGCAAGTTGGTAACTACGGTGAAAGCTACAAAAAACACATAGCTGACACAGGTATTCTACCTAACAGAGGTCCAAATGAGTTATGGACAAAAGGTGGAATTCTTTACGTACCACCTGCAAGATAATTGCTGATAAAATTAAAAAGGGCTGGATTTATCTGGCCCTTTTTTTTATTCTCAAATTTCAATGAATTTAAAAAAACTAAATATCGAAAATAAGAAAATTAGAGATTTAATTCCTCAAGCATTAACTGTTTTAGCTTTACTTTCTGTAATTATTTATTTTGCTACTAATGCTCAAATTAATATGGGTAACAGAGGAATATCTTTTGGTTTTGGATTTTTAAATCAAGAGGCCTCATTCGATATTACTTTTTCGATGATCGAATATTTGCCACCGGTACCGAAGAGATTTTGAAGTTCTTTCGTGGGCACATGTTTGCGCATGTTAACAGCTACCTCACTTTGTTCGAGGTCTACCGTTACCGATGTCACATTTTCATGCTGTTCTAATTGCGCTTTAACTTTGCCCGCACAGCTGGAGCAAGTCATTCCTATAATTGAATATGTAGGTGTCATGATTTCAAATTAATGTTGATGTCTGATGCCTTTACCGATTAAAAAATAATTGACGGGGTAGGCAGCTATAAATCCCCCGATCATGGCTAGCAGCATACCAGCCCAAAAAAACCAACTGGTTAAACCGGCAGCCATAACACCTGGGGTGTATATTTCAATGACCACTTCAGTGGTTTCCATAACCAAAATGCTTAAGCCCTCCGCCAATAAGACGGTTTTCAAGGCTCTTTTAAAATCAAATTTCGCTTTTAACAGCGGTCTGATCCCCAGAATCAAGCCAACTACAAACCCCAGCATTACTGCCAGAATCAAGGTTTCCCTATTACGCATTCCGAAAGAGGTACCGATGATAATTCCAAGGACTTCTCCAATTCCACATCCTAACAAACAGTGTAATGTTGCACGAAAGGCTAATTTGTTTTGTGAAGGTTCATCTTCCTGATGGGAGTGAGGAGAAGAATGGCTATGATGTTGCATTTTCATTTATTTGGTTATTAGATTAATAACTCTACAAATGTGCGTACCTTCTTTCAGGTGGATGTTACGGAATTATTGAAATAAGGTGTAAGATTTTGGGTACTCGCCTACCCATGGCTAGTCCTAAACTTTGTCTATTTGATTTCGGCTAGTCTCTGCCATGTCCCGAAATTGAGAAGGTCGGAGCCCAGTAACTTGTTTAAACTGATTGGAAAGGTATTGAGAACTGCTGTAATTCAATTCAAAGGCAATCTCCCTTAAAGTCATCTCTCCGTATTTAAGCAACTCTTTTACTTTTTCTATTTTTTGCAGAATGATAAACTTTTCAATGGTTCGTCCCTCCAGGGTAGAAAACAGGGTACTGATATGCGAATAGTCCTTTCCAATTTCTTTCTCCAATATATAGGAGAAGTTTTCTTTCGGAGCATTGCCCCCTTTATGGTAATGAATGTGGTTAATAATAATGCCTTTGATGGTATTTATTAGCTGACTGTTACTGTCGTCCAGAAGCTCAAACCCTTCCTTACTTAGATGAAGTTTGATTTCATTTTTATTAATCCCGAGCGTTTCAATCAACTCCACTTCACCCAGTACGATGCTTTTAATTCGGTATCCAAGATTTTGCAACTCCGCCTTAACCACTTTAATGCAGCGATCGCATACCATATTTTTTATGTGCAGTTTGTTTGAATTCATCATTATTCCTTACTGCAAATTAACGTCATCTTTAACCAAATGGGTTAAAATGGCACCCATTTACTTGTAGGAAAATTTGAAGCACTTTATTATCCACCATGATACGGATAGTTACAAGCCGAAAACCTTGACTTTGGCAATTTATTGGCTTGAGTACGAATGGATACTTTCTTGGCCTAAAGGCTCCATATTTTAGCCGACAACCTTCAGTAAAGGCGCCAAACCTTCCAAAATTCAGCCTTACGTCAAGCCCTTTTTTTAAATAAATTACAGTTTTTCAATTTTCAAATAATGCACTTGTAAGTCGTTTAATTTTAAAGCTACGAAATACATCCCAGTGGGTAAATTAGGGTCTGCTTTCCAAACAGCCTTGTACTTCTCCGGCTCTAGGTTTTGTTCATTCAGTACCGCTATTAACGATCCTTGCATATCAAATATTTGAATGCTGACTTTGTAAGCTTGAAATATCCCATAGTTTATTTCCACCTCATCGGTAAAAGGATTGGGCGATACAGAGTAAATAATTCCCTTGTCCAGATGAATATCTGCTATTCCAATAACGCCATCTCCATCCACTGCGATATCCCAAGTACCTTCGTATTTTCCTTGTCCATTAAGGGTAATTGGAATAATTCGATTGGAGGCATCAAATGTGCCAGAAGTAATCGAAGCAGCCGCATCCGCAGCAATATCCGTGTCCCCTTGAAAATAGAGTTGGGTCACCATCGTTGGAAATGCAGGTGGTGTTATTTTAAAATGAATATGACTGGGACGGTATTTAGCCCCATTCAAATATTTTCCGGGAAGAATGGTTTCAAACGAATAAAACCCTTGCGAATTGGATTGGGTAATTCCACGTAGATTAAACCCCGAATTGTCGTACCCACCTGCATCATTTGCCTGCCACACATCAATAACAGTATTCGGAATTACCTGGGTACAATCTAGCGTTTGCACCATACCACTAATGATTAATCTCGTGCCAGCTTCGGTAGACGATGCCAGTTGATTATTATTCATTGTGGGTGCATTGGCGGTGTAGAAAGGCCCTTGGCCATAATAATCGAGCGTTGTTGGGTTACAAGAATCAGGACTTGGAGACAGCCCCATACTGGCAACCTTACCTATACTGGCCGCCTTCCCAATGGTGGGTAACAAACCTAGCGATAAACTAGCTAGTGCCGTATTTTGCAAAAATTGTCTCCGTGATTTTTTTTCTTTTTCTTCCAACATGATCTTTTATTATTAAAACTAACTCTCCACTCCCGGCTACTCATTAAGGCGGAACTACTAATTAAACGTTCTGCACCGTAGCTGCACTAAAGTACGTATTTGGGCTGGCTTTATTGCCTTACGCGTCCTTTATTTTAATCCAAGGAGACTTCAAATCATTTGATCTGTAAGTAATCCTGTTAATGGAGGTATACCCTAGAAAAATAGAAGTACAGAGCGCCAAGCCAAGAACCAAAAAGCATGGCTAATCACCTCATTAATAGCTTGAACATAATCCACTTCACCCATTACGTTTTAAGTTTGAAACGTAGGTGAATACCAGGTATTCACCTATGTTCATTGGCATCCCATTTTTCCGATTCAGGGCCAATAATAAAATTTGCGCTATCCCCATAATACAAAATTCGACTTCCTACTTTATTCAGTTCTGGTAAGATGTGCTTCCTATATAATTGGAACGCTTCCTTACACGTGATTTCTATTTGAGGATCTATAACTTCTACATTCGAGTAATCAGTCAGGGCCTTAATACGTCACAAGTGTTGGTGTAGGGCGTTTATCCCGAATAGCCAACGCCAATGGATTGATCCTGTTTAATATTTTATTTTAAAAGCCAGATTAGCTTCATTCAATTCATAGAAATTTAAGAGCTCTTTTTTTAAAACACTATCCTTTTTCATTTTTTCAAACAGAAGCCGTTTCACATCTTCCAGGTATTGATCCAATGAGGTTATGTCATTTCTAAATTGCAAGCTAGCCTCCTTTTTTTCGGAAATGAATGATTCCCAAATTTGAGAATTTTCAGTATCAAAATCCGTAAAAATTCCTTCGTAACAAAATGCCTCTAACAAGGTGTAATCCGTATCCCAATTTGCTTCTTTTATGCCATTTAATCCAACGCAAACATGTGCTTGGACATTGGTATCGGGCATGACTTTATCGCAATAGAAAAATTTAGAAGCTACTTCCATGAGTTCTTCCACGTTGAAAGTTCTATCCCTTACATCAGTTGGATTCTCTATGGGAGCAATGGTTTGTTCAAAGTATTGGATCAGTTTCTCATCCTGAACAAATTTGTTGAGGTAAAGTCGTTTAAGTTTTGTGGTGTCTGGATATAAACTCCAAATTTCTCTTCTCTGTTCTGAGTTTTCGGGCTGATGGATTTCAGGCACATTGATCAGCAAATATTCAAACCTTCTCTTATAGTTCATCAATTCACTGTCAGGCTTAAGCATGGGCATCGCAGATGCTTTCCTTTCGCCTTCGTGTGAATACAAATTAATTTTCAGGGTTACATGTTTTCCAATAATAGAAGTATCCGCCTGAAATGAAAGGCCACCCATCCAGATTAAGCAAAGAAGAAATTTTGTCATATAGTATGTATTAATTCCCACGGAAAAGGTATGGTACGTGTGCCATTTTCACCCCATTTAACGCCCCTTTTAACGCCCTTTTTTTTGGGTCACCGGCAAATGTAGAGGCAAAATAAAAAGAGTGCATACCCTCCGACATGAATTTTAATAATTTTAGCAAAACCCCTTAAACAATTGAAAACAAGTCTAAGGGTATTGAAGTCCATTTCCCCCGTTTTATGACCGTAGTAAATCATAAAAAAACACTGAAAGAACCAGCCTACTGAAAACCAACCCATTTAAATCTTGGTCAAAAAAGACCTAAATGATTCTATTAATTCACCCCATTATGCCTGACACTAAATGACAGTCACCTGTTTTTATCTCCTTCATGTTAGCGCATTCGGGGAAAAAAAAGAATTGTAGTCACTGCTGGATTAAAGTTCTTTTATTCGTGATTTTAATTGAATCGTTTTACTCCATCTGCCACTACCGTTTTTAGATTCCAATAATTTGAATGTAGTTTAAGTGTGGCAAGTGTAGCGCCAATAATTACAAAGTAAAGCAACAAATATTTTCCTTGAAATATATTTTCCGTAAATAAATCGGTCATTGACAAAACGAGTAGGACTACCGAGACAAAATACACGAGTGTACATAAAATCATTTGTGGACGGGAAGGGTTTTTAACCCAATTATTCTTTTTAGTTTTCATTTTGATAGAATTTAAAATTCTGTGAGATTGTTTAATTCGAACCTGAAAAAAGCGTACCATCTATGGTATACAATGATTTTTAGGCTGTTTTTTTTTACTATTTATTTATTCCATTTTTTTAGATCAATAGGTGCCACGGGACATAAAATTCATTGATCACCCCCTATTTTCATACACTTGGTAAAACACAGAAGTATACCACTAAAGTATTTTTGTACCCATGATTAAAGGTCTGATTATAAAATATTTTTGTCTAACCCATAACCATCATAAGTCAATTTACCATTTTTGAAAACGACATAATAACCATAACCCAAACTTAAATTCTTAGTCTCTAAACTCAGGTCATTAATAAAATTTAAATATCTTTTTTTTTGATCAAAAAAACCACCATTGTTGGGGTAATCCTTCGGTTCTATTAAAAATATTTGTTCGTTAATTTCGTAGAGATCAGCCAATTTATTTATTTTATTTTCAGCCCTCAGACTGTATTCACTGTCGTTAATGATATAAAGGTTGTACCCCTTTTCTTTAATTAAATCAATATTTGATTTAAGTGCAGGCATGAATTGCGGATGTCCTGGACAGCCATAAGAAACCATAGTCACCACAAAATTAGAATCTGCTAATAATTGTTGTGAATTAACAGTCGGAATAGATGATTTGAAGCTTAAGTCATCCCTACCCATGGTACTATTTTTCAGGTAAAAAAGAGACCCGAAAATTAAGTTCGTACTAATAAATGCTCCTAGGAATAAGTTTTTGTTCATTTTTCAAAAAGGTTGGTAAATAACTAAGTATAAAAAAAATACCCAAACCGCAATAGCGGATAGGATTCCCCCCAATATGGACAGTCCATTGAATACCATTTCTTTTGCTTCACTCATTTTTTTATTAAATTTTATCTAATTTATCGTATCACTGTTGGAATTGCCTTTTTAAAGATTGTTGGCCAACGTTTACTTTCGATTTTCTTTTCCGTTAATTGAAACTTCTTTTTAAACGGCCTCATCCTACCCGTTACAATCCATTATATTGAAATTGGTTAAAAGAGTATCCAAGAAACTATCTCTAGCTATTTGTGGTCTCTAAGTCAGAAATTAGTTTCTAAAAGTCTTCAAAATCAAGTTATTTAAAGGTTACCCAAAACTAGGTATTATCAAACGGACACGGGACATACTACCCCCTGATTACTACCTGTTTTTGTCAGCTAGGTAAAAACCGCAAAGCCCCGACTTAAGTAGTATCATGTATGGATCTTTTTATACACGCTACCTAGCCCCTATACGACAAAGTGGATGGTATGGGTGAATCAAATCTTGGTCGCTTCACCTTTACCTTTCCATCCGCATTAAAACCCATGCTAAATCTAAGGTTAAAAATAGTTTTAATTTTTAACCTTAGAATGAATGTTCTTTAACAATACGTAAGAATGCTGTCCTACAGTTTTAGATGGATGGCCTTTTCCAGCCATCTAAGCGGTGAGTTATCCCTTTAAAGCTTAATAAATTTTATTGTACGTGGTTTATCGCCAATGATTTCAATAAAATAGGTTCCTTTTGATAAAGTTGAGATATTGACCGGACCGAGGGTGATCCCAAACGATGCGACTTCTCCAGTAACAGCGTAAATTTTATATGAAGAACCCGTATTTGAACCCCTAAAATCAATATAATTTGTAGCTGGATTAGGATAAACGGATGTATTGTTTTCCATGACCTCATTTTCGCTGATACTCGTAGGCCATCCCATAACAGTAATGGAACCCGTCATACCATTTAATACATGAGGGGTACACTCGTATTCATACAATCCTGCTATCTGTGGAATATATTGAAAAAAAGTATCTGCAGGGGCTTGCCATATTTGGTCAAAAGCGACCGCTCCCGTTGGAATGTTGGTAGACGTTATGGTATGCACCATCGAAGGGACATCTAAGGGTAACCATTGTACAGTATCGCCAAGTTGAATGGTAATGTCTCTATCTAGAAATTGAAAATATCCATTCCAGACTTTCACAATGTGAATAGTCGCATTGGAGTAAAATGAGGTGAAAATAATACTCAAAATAACAATTGCTTTTTTCATAATAGATTTTTTGATGTTTAGTACGGTTTACGGTGATATTCCTTAAAGAGTTGGGCTATTTCATTTGGCTATTCCTACAAAATTTACGGATACTATCCCCCCTGTTTAACTTGAAGGGGTTCCTACTTTTCACGAATGACATATTTTATTTTTTGATAATATCACTTACCATGGTGTTTAAAAAAAATGCTTCGGTTTAATCCATAGCCATTTCGCTATCGAAAATACGAATAATTTTAAATATCCCCTCAATAAAAAAAGCCCGCCATTCAGAATGAATGGCGGGCTATACCGGATTCGTTTTTATTTTTTAATCACCTTCACAGTGGTTTTTTCGTGGTTATTTAGGAGTTGTACGACATATACGCCTTTAGGTAACATACCTATCGGAAGGTGTATGACTTCGTTTTGGGAAAAATGAACGAGTACTTCTTTACCGGTTAAATCAAACACCTTCACCGAGGTGGCTAACCTATGGAGATTCCTAATCCGTATTTGCTCCGAAACAGGGTTTTGTATTAATTGGTACCTGTTTCCCTTATGGCTTTGTTTTATCCCACTAGCAGTGTTATCCGAGAAGAAAAACAGCGTAGAGTCATTATCTCGCCAATGTCCCATATCTTTCATAATAGACTGTTTACCCACCACTTTATGATTATTTCGGGCATATTCTTCCGGTAAATACATAGAGGAAGTTTGGGTTACAAAATCGTTTTGGTAATTCACGGTATAGTTATGTTCCCAAGCCATATTTATCCAAGAGGAAACACTGAGGTATTGAATATTATTAACCGCATAGGTTGAAACCGATTGGTAGGTATTCTCCCAAGCTCCAAGATTCCAATGTTGGTATTGGAAAGATGTTTCTCTCCCATTTAGATCATAGGTTATCAGATAATGGTAATAATTTTCCCATTGGAAAAATTGATACACATAGGATTTTAGCTCGACTAACTCCTGTTGACTATTGTACATAAATTCCATTTTGGACGAAGAAACATACACCCCTCCAGAGTAATGAAAGCTCACTTTTTCCAGTATATTTCCATCCACATCCACTTGGTAGGTGGTATAACCAGAAGGCTCCCATTGCGTCCCCGTCCAATTGTAGGTGCTATCATGACTTGAAAAACCATTGGCATCGTAAAAATAGAGGGTTTGGATAGATTCTTCAAAATGATTCCCGTTCCAACCATGAATGAGGTACCGACTTATTTTTCCATCGGTTTGAAACTCTATGACCTCTAAGCTGGCATGATCCAACTCCAGGGTATGAGATTGTAGTGTTCCGTTTCGGTGGTAAGTGTAACGAATGGTTTGATTTTCCGACCAAAAATTTACCGAAGGGTCGAAAGTTTTAATCTTTACGGAATCCAATTGTTCCACCCCAGATCGTTGAAGTAAATGCGTACTGGGTAGCCCCATTTGAGTTATAAATTGTACGTTTTGAGAAGTAAATGGTTGTTTGTTCAGTCCTTGAGCGAAGCTTTGACTGGTCAAAATAATAGTGGCAAAAAGTAATATTGCTTTCATAGCGTATAGTTTGAAAAATGAATAAAATAATTATTCTCTATAGCAGTGTACATTTCAAAAAACGTATAAAAATCGTTTTGGGTTGGCTTGATAATGAAAGATTTATGTTTTTAGATTTTTATTTAGATAAAAAACCGGGCCCCTAAATCCGAATTTCACATCCACAAAACCAACGAATTTAAGGAAGCTACGGGGCTCCTATTTAATTTCGGTACAGGGTATGTAAAATGGTTTGATCTCGGAAATCGTAAATGGAATCCCGATAGGTAATATGAACGTATTCAAATAGGTTTCCGCCACATTCGGAACTGGCTTCTATCACTTTAAAATCAAACCGAATACTATCCATCACCGAAGGCCTTAATCTCAATAAATAGGTTTTGCTGATCGGAATATTGAATGCGTCCGTTTCTTCGATACAATCAAAAATACGCAGCCCAAAAGTTTTACGATAGGTATTGGTTCCAAACGCCACCGGTTGGTATTGGGTATCTAAGATCTCAAAGGTATCTAGAGAAAAATGATCCATTAACAAATTTATACCCAGACTATCTCTGATTTCAAAATCCAATTGCAAATCACAAACCGTACTCGGTTCCACAAAATCGCACCGTTTCTTACAGGAAGAAAAACCCAGTAAAAGGAAACACATAAAAAAAAAGATTCGGTTTTTCATTCTAACTTCAGACGTAAATAATTGAATTTGGTGCACTGGGGAATTTGAAAAGTTACAGCTCATTTAAGGCCCAAATGAAGGCTTTTTCTTTCGTTGCTCTAAAAACAGTACGGTACTGACCCAAAAGCAAAGGTTTTTCATATGGTATTTATTCAAGTGTAGTCGCTTTTAAAAATAAGAGCCTATTTTGAATCTCACAAAATTTATTTGGGGTTTATTTGAAGAGCTAGTGTTGTGTAAGAGATTTTCGTTCTTATTGCTTCAAAGAATAAAGTTTATTTCGCACCTTAAATGCCAGTTGATTTATTACTTTCAAATCGGGCATTTCAGGCAAACTAGAATCCAAAAACGCTGTTTCCATTTCTAAGCGTTTTTCATCTGCTAACTTTACTAAATCCTCGTATTCGAATTTACCCGATTTTATATCGAGTAAAAATTCCCGATTTGGACGTTTTACATTCACCTGCTTTTCATTTCCAATTTCGATAGCCATTTCCAAAAGTCTAAAAACATGTAACATATTTTTAGCATCGTACCTTTTTCCATGACTCTGGGTATTTTCATACCTAGATTCATTTCGTTTACCTACCCAATCCCAATATTCACGGTATTCTTTACAATAGGAAGAATAACCGTTTCTATTAAAATATAATAACGCCTCCTGCGGACTTCCTTTAGACACAGAACTAAGCCTAATTTCATTAGATACTGCCCCCTTAACAATTCCTTTGTACCCCTCTATTTCCGAATAATACAAACCAAAGACCTCTCCCATATGAGGGACCTTAACCAAGCCACAACACTCTTGCTTCCACCCCTTTATCTCTAAAAATTTCACCAATGGAATGGCTCCTTGTTCATAATTAACAAAGCAAAATGAAAGGACACTTTTTCGTTCCTTTGCTACGGGGTTAACAATTTTCTTTTTCAAACCCTTTGCCTTTTTAATTTGAGAATAGGCAAATTTCCCAAAGGTATCTCCGCACTTTTTAGATAAAATTAATTCAGAATTAATCTCTGATAAAAACGGATGTTTAAAAATAATAAACTCTTTGGGAGTATTTAATAATTCAAGAATATTCGGATTATTGACGGCCAACAGTTCCATAAATCGGCCAAACTCATAAAACATGATATCATTGGATTCGTTGTTAACTTGAGCGGTATAATTCAAACCGTAGTATTCTTCCTTAGGCAACAAAAACACACCCTTAATATCGGTATCTGACGAGGGGGTATCTAATCCATATGCTCGGCTACCGCTAATGCATTCCAAAATGATTAATCCCCTACTTCTTAAATCCTCTATGGTCATTTCGCTAATATGGTTTTCTGGAAGAATTTATTCAAATCAGCCATTTGGGCTTTCCCACCAGCAAGCTTAGACTTCTCCTTAGTGGCACGCTCCATACATGTTTCCATAAATTGGAATATTTCCTTTTCCCCTTGATGTACATAGGTTTCACTAATGGTAGCCTTTAATTTAATCAGTATTTCAATACGATCGGTGATGGTTTTGGGAAACGTTAACCCGTTCAACATTTTATCAAATTCAATTGGAGGCAACTCTTCTTTTTCCAAAATCCAAATACATGCCACGGAGCAGCGCAAAGCATAGAAAAACTTTTTTAGTTTGTAATCTTTCATAGGCGAAATTTCAGCATAAATTTTCGTTGCCATGCTCAAGTAATGATGTATTGTTCCTATTCTAGAATAGGTTTCATTGGCTATTTCTTTCACCTCCGCTACAAATTCCTCATCCATTGAATAAATGTAGGGAGACTGAATTCTTTCCAGTAATGGCGGATTCGATTTCCAAAGTAAGCGCAAACTTTTACGGATATCCCAGCCACTTATATCCACCTCATTGTTATCCAAAAACAATTCAATGGAATCCTTTTCTTCGGTTAAACTCAAATACCAATGGGTATCATGCTTATAAATTACCCGAACATCATAATCACTATCTGGAGAAGGAAAACCCCAAGCTCTAGAGCCCGTTTCGCAGGCCAAAAGAATTTTTATTCCTCGTTCCTTTTCTAAATCCAATAAATACTTTTTGATTTTATTTTCCATTACTTCTTGTTATTTTTTTTGGACTATCCAATAATTGTTAGGCTGCTGACCGTATTTTTTAATCACGTTACTATTCATCAAAACCGGTGATTACATTCTCCTCTTGACTCATCTAATCACCCTTTTTAAATCGCTACACCTATAACTAATTACCATACTTATCGAAAAGGTATGGACCCGTTTCAAGGGTGAAAATTTCCAATTTCTTTATAGCATACCAAAAACTTCAAGTCCCTTGTCTTTCTACCCTGTTCATACTATAAATACACGTTTTCTGTTCGTAGGGTATCCATCAGAAAATTGGACTGGAGCCAGATTCTACCTTCCCCCATTATTCCTTGATTATAGGGTAAGGAATTCAGTATGACTTATTCATCCAGTTCAAAAAGGGGGATTATTTCCTTACGTTTTAGGTCTTTAATGGCACCTATACCCCGAAATAAATAGAACATAATTATGGCTTTAAAAAACAAGCCATTAATGGGGCTACTCCCTGTTTCCATACTTTGTATCAAAATAGCTAGGATATCAATCGCTAGAATTAATACCATAGCCCAAACGGCCCAACCCATTTTATTAAAGGCTCCAATGGCCAATAAAAAGAAGAGGGCACCCGAAATAACATGCTCCCAACCCAGTCCCATTTTCATTAAAAAAGGGACCTCAAAAACTTCTGCAGCTACCCCACCCACCATGGCAAATCCACCTAAAGTTAGTCCCATATTAACGACATGTTTTAATCGAATATTCGGATCGGTTGCTGAACCCGGAACGACCTCTCCATTAATCAGTAATTCTAGTTCAGGCAAAAACTTCCCGATTAACCGAATGGATAGTTTTTTGTTTTCACCCAAGTCAAATTCACGTCCTTCTTTTAATTCTTTCCGATTTTCCAAGCGTCCAACTTCTGTATCATTAAAATATATTTGAACGTTTTTCCAAGCCATTCCCCAGGTAATCAGAATAACATTCTTTTCATCTTGCGTTAAATAATATATTTTTTTAGGCATAATTGGATGTCCATAAGAATTAGACGTCTAAAATAGGTATTTTATTATTTCGAAAAAAAAAAATGGAGGGATCAACAAAAACCATCATCCAAACTAGGAATCCCAAAACAACCAACAAAAGGAATGGCAACCACCAGGAAACGCCAAAACCATAGGAGGTTAAGGCTAAATTAGCACCTCCCTTAATAGGAAAACTATTACCTATAACTAACTCGGGGTTTAAACCTTCAAAATCTGATTTAGAGATTTCAATTTGCGTACTGGATTCTGTTAAAAACACATCATTGATTCGGATATTCCAATTCGCACCGTTTTGTTGTATACAAATATACTGAGCGGGTTCAATTTTAATAGCACTTAGAAACTCCCCTTCTAAGATCATAAAAGAACGCGGTCCATCGTGTATGTTTTGTATTTTAAATAAAGGCATCTTGTGAAAACCAATTCCTGATGAGATTAGGTTTCAAATATAAATGTTCGGGCCTGTTTTAAGCTACCAAATCCGAATACTGTGGATTGCGAATAAAAAAGAAGAATTCTAAATCGCCCGTTCTATCATCGCATAGGTAATTCTACTTAAGTTTGGGATTAGGTGATTTTAACCTATCGAATCCAGTTATTAGAGTACATGTTTGTGAATCAATATATACCAATACATAGATCCATCCAGTAATACCTTTTTGGTTTCTATCCTAAAAAAACATAGTATGAAAAAAATTAAACATTTGGTGCTCCTATTCTGTGCGCTATCGTTATTCGCTTGTGATGACGAATCCCGTAGGAACAATTCAGAAGATTCGGCTAAAGTGGACGACACGGAAGCGTATGCGGCCCTGGAAAACTGTGATGCACCTGCCTCATGGTTTGCTGGAAATCCTAGAAACACCCCCCCACCAAATGAGGGACCCACCAGTCCATTTGCCAATAACGATTCGGTTACCAATTGTGATTTTCATCAATGGTCTTGGCAAAAATTTTTATGGTTAACCAACGAAGTAAATGGCAAGCCTTTATTTATGGATCAATTAATTCAGGTGACTTCTTCGGGTGGTATTTTACCGCAAAATTCAGGAATCATTTTAGTGGATACCGCACAAGCCAGTAATCCTACAGATATTTTGCGTACCCCAGGAATAAATGGAAAAGTGGCCACTACCGTGTATTACACCATTTTCATAGATTCTTCGATGTTACAATCCATGCAAACCAACGGCCCTATAGCGATTAGTAATCCTAGCCAACTGGCCGATTCTACCTATCCTGTAGGAGCATTAGAGGTAAAAACCGCTTGGATTGATGCCAATGCATTAGCGGATACTTCGACCTATTTTATTACCGATGGAACTATTGCTGGAGTTCCAGCACGTGTGGCTTTATTAGGAATACATGTGGTAGGGATCGTTGAAAACCATCCGGAGTTTGTATGGGCTACCTTTGAACATGACTCTTTAGCCCCAATGTATGATTGGTCTTTAGCTACGGATAGCACCGATGCTTCCGTCACTTCCACGACAGATTATCCATTTTTCAATAAAAACAGTATCGCCACCATTCAAAACATCATTACCCCAAATCAGATATTCACCGATGTGTATTCTGTATATCCATATGGTACACCGGTGGTGAAAGAAATGGAAGGACAATTCAACGTACTTAAGTATATGGAAACGAGTCAGCCTGGTTTTGAAAACTTTCATAATATTAAAACCATCAATGAAAGTGTGAAAGGTCAACTAACGGGAATCTGGAATAACTATTTCTACAATGGTTCTTTATGGATTAATACGGAAAAATATGTAGGAGTTACCGCTCAAGCACAATTTTTAGATTCCATAGGCTTAAACCTATCTGGTTCTGACACCAACGATTTAACTAGAGGTTCGGTGGCGGCCTATAACATTACCATGGAAACCTATGTACAAGTAGGTTTTGGACAAGACAGTATTCATAGTGTTAATTCAAGCAATCTAGCCAATTGTTTTTCGTGTCACAACGCGGATGATAAATCAAATCTCTCTCCATTAAACTTAAGCCAAGTATTTACAGCCTATGTAGATTCCTTAAATGGCTTAAGCAAAGTAGAAATTAAACAGGCTCATGTAGATGAAATTAAAAGACAGTTTTATATACGTAGTCTGGAAAATTCCAAATAAATACAGGAGCCACACCTTATTAGCGTGACTTTAATCAAGTTATATCTAACAAAAAATGCCTGAATTCATTTGAATTCGGGCATTTTTATACGCTTCGGTTTTGTTTTTTGATTTCAATGAAAACGTAACTATACCGCTCCGTGTAATCCTTCTAATACCGAAGGTTAAAAGCCTCTTCTTGTATATTCAATACTTCTAAAGCTTCCATAGTTATTTCTTTTCGCAACTTGGGGAATACCTCCAAGTTGGTATCTTCTGTGGGTTCAATATTAATGGCAAAAATGTAGGTATGTTCTTTAGCTTCCATAAAGCCCACAAACCATCCATTTTGTTTCCCACTACGAACGGATAGTCCTGTTTTTCCACTTAGTTTGAAATTTTCGGTTTGTTCCATGACCATCATTTTCCTTAGGATTCTTTCCGTTCTATCTGAGATTTTCAGCTGAGATTGATAGAAACGTTTTAAAAAATGGATTTGTTCAAACTGATTGATTTTTGATTCCCCTTCCAACCAAAATATATCAATGGTACTCGAATCAAATTTCATGTCCGTGTATTCCAATTTCTGAAGGTAACTACTCATTCTTTTCACTCCGATTTTTCTAGCTACATTCTGGTAACAAGGCACACAGGAGTAATGAAAGGCATTTTCAAACGTCAAATCCTGTTCCCATATTTTATAATCTGTTGGTTCTCCATTCCATGGAAACATGGTACTCTCATTTGAAACTACAGCTGTTTCGAGTGCAATTATGGAATTAGGAATTTTAAACGTGGATGCGGGTAAACGTCCTACACTAGCCCAATTATAATCATTTGAATAATACAAACCCTGTGGAATATCATAGATTAATATGGAGCCTTGAACATTTTTAGAATCTATAATTTCCTGAAATTCAGATACCACCAATTCATTTATTTCATCCTTACGTTCCACTGAACACGAAAACAATGCCCCAGTAATCCCTATGTACAATAAACCCTTTCCTATCGTATTCATTATTTGAAAATTAGTTTCGCCTCCTACCGTTAATCCCTTTAAATTTACCCCCTACTTTCCCAGCAGAACGAGTTTGCAAATTCAACAGTCCCATCCGCCCAATAGGTAAGATCAAACATCGCATTTATAGTGGAAGATAGGTCGCTCATTTTTGTACAAACCGGACCATTTACCCAAAATGAAATTGCGTGAATTCACCCCCCAGTATTACTCACAGTTTGTTAGAGGGGAGTACTACTGCCTGCAATTAATTTCCACTTCTCGTTAACTGATTTCCATACTCGAATAAAACGGTACTTACCATCCAGAACATACTCAAAATATGTTCCCGTCATTTCGATGGTTACGGTAACAACAGCGTTATCTCCAACAATATGAATGCGTTGATCGGTAGCGGAAATCTCCTTTATTTTCATATTTCCCGAACTATAGGTATCTAAGTCCATGGCTTTCGTAAGGGTTTGTCCGGTGGGAATAATAAAAAGTAAATCGGCATGAATTAGTTCATCTAGCTTAGGAATATCTCCGTTTTTCATGGCATTTAATAACGTCACTTCCACTTTAATGATGGCTTCTTTATCCATAAATTCAGTTTTTTGCATCGGTACTTTTCATTTTTACATATCCCAATATGAATAATTTACGGCTATTGGTTTTTCGAAATATTTAAAAAGAACAGAATGGTATCGAGGTTCATTTTAGAAGTCGTCCAATGCCCCACCTCTGGATAGGTTTGAAATACTGCCGAGATATTATTTTGGACATAAATACCTTGACATTTCACATATCTATCTTGGACGTTATCGCCTAAAGCGCTATTAATTATTTGTCGTTCTTCCAACGAATATGCATCCTCAAATTGCACCGCATCATTAGCATCTAAGGCACCCATATAAATGTGTTGCGGGATTTTAGCGTAGGTTTTTTGATCGAATTGATTTCCGAATAATAATTTGAAATCATGGACTCCTAATGGGTAATTCAATTTCTGATTCTCATATTTCTTCAATGGCAACATTAATTCGCCATTAAAACCTCCCATAGCTGCGGCCTCTACTATCTCTGGGTGAATAAACAAGAAACGATTAGTAAAAGTAGCAGATGCCGAGAACCCATTCATGAAAATTTTATCCCGCACCAAGATATCCCGTAACGCCAATTGCTTTTTGGCATCCCTAATCATCGCTAGTAATTGCAGGTCGAGTCTTTTTAATTCCATAGACGGCTCCAAAACCACATCCCGATCTAAGGCATGGGCATACATCAACGGTTTGGAGGCTGGACGCGAAAAAATGGGTACTAATAATGGAATATTCAACTCGGTGGCTATGTTATTCCCTATAGAACTTACGGAAGCCAAATGGATGGCATATTGCTCATGTACCGAAATAGAATCGGATAGTTTCCCTGTATTATTGGGTTCAACCAGAAGGTTCGTTAATTCATTTTTGGAGACGCCACTTGGAATAAAAAGAATATAGGAATTATGGAACCCTTGAGCGGGATGACTCGGAATAATAATCAACTCATTTTGTGGGTTCTTTTCGTTATTTGATTCTTGTGCAAGCGATAAAAAAGGCACGAGTGTAAACAAAACGTAAATAAATATCCTCATTTAAAATGGTTTAGGTCTTTTTGAATTATAGGGAGGTAAAAGTGCAACACCCCCTAACTGAATTCAGGAACAAAACTAGCCAAAATGGCCGTGTTTAGTGCATTTACCCATGATTAGAAGAATATCAAAATGTTAAATTATGTTACTCCGTTCTTTCTGGATATCGTAAAAAAGGAGGTATCTCCTTGAATCAAAACAAGCGATACCTCCTACCTAATTACCTATGGATTTTGGTCCTCTTTAATACCAAAACCACTTTCCTCTTTCCCATTTAATACATTCGTATGCTATAGGAATTGAAATCATTATGAAACTTTCGTATATTAATTGGGATACCATTCCTCCACTACTGTTTTTATTTCTTGTTTTGCATTTCCAAGAATTGAATCCAATTGATCTCGATTTTGATCGACTCCGTAAGCAGAGATTTGCTGAGAAGCCATCCCCATAAAATCAAAATTCTGTTTCAAGGTAGATGAGGCGTATTCTTTCACTTCTAGGGATTGGGTATAATCAAAACCACTCACCATAATGGACACTACCTTCTTATCGGTACACAGTCCTTTAAAACCCGTTTCTGGATTAAAATAGAAAGTTTTATCACTCACCACTACCGCATCGATCCATGCTTTAACAGCGGCTGGTATGGAAAAATTATAAATTGGACAAGCCAAAACAATATGATCATTTTCTAAAACTTGGTCAATTAGTTTATGATGATTGGCAAGAACGGTTAATTCTAAGTCTGAAAAATCTCTTTTTCCCTGATTCCAATCCATCACTAAATTTAAATTTTCGGCCACTAATAAATCCGGTGGTGTTTTTGCCAAATCAAGGTAGGTCATTTCCGTTTTACTCTTCGCCAGTTTTACAAATTCATCCCTCAAAATCTGGGTGTAAGATCCGTTTCTAGGCGTATAATTTATCACTAATGTTTTGGTCATATTTTCTATTTTTCACAAAAGTACAGGCAGGCCATTAATAATTTTCATTATTTTTGTTAGCACACTTATAACATATGTTATGATTAACTTAGAATGGCTCCGTACTTTCCGTTCCATATATGAATGTAATAACATTACCGAAGCTTCAAAAAAGCTTCATATGACACAACCTGGGGTCAGCAAGCACCTATCGGCACTAGAAGGTCATATTGGAAAAAAACTGTTTGAAAGGACCACCCGAAAGTTGGCTCCAACGGATTATGGGACTTTTTTATACCACCAAATAAATTCCCCTTTAGAGGCCTTACAAAAAGTAGAATACTATTCCAGTCAGCGAACAAAAAAGCCTCGTTTGAGTATTTCAATTGGATGTACCACCGATTTTTTTCAGAAAGAACTCCTACCCAAAATTTATGCTTTCGATATGTATATCGTTACGCAATTTGGCACCGAAAAAGAATTGATAGAAGCCCTAGAATTGGAGACGGTTCAATTACTGGTGGGTACAAAAAAACAGACGAATTACGACCATCAATATACTTTTATGGACTCGGAAGAATTGACCTTAATCTGTACGGATACGATAGAGATCCCAGAAAATATGGAAACGGATGCCCCCCCATTTATTAAATGGTTACAGAAGCAACCTTGGTTTAGCTATGATAACGATCAAGAGGATATAGAAAATTATTGGGACGCTAAATTTAATACTTCGCCCAAAATAATACCACGCTACATTTTACCATCCTACAAAGATATCGTACATGCCATTCAAGCGAATACGGGTTTCGGTATCGTACCCTCCTATTTTTGTACCGAAGAAGGGAATCAAAACTTGGTAAGATCTTCTCTTCAGACTTCCCATAAACTAGAGCAGAAACGGTATTACGCATTCAAACAAAAAAACAAAAATCTGAAAGAGATCCAAGTCTTTATGGAGAAAATGGATCTCTAAAACTGGGAATAATCCACCCTATGACACTTCCAATTATAGAGATCCATTTCGTAATTTACTTATTAAGTACGGGAGTTTTTGGAGCGTTTTAGCCTATCCTTCGATAACTACATTCCATGGCCTAACGGACCATTTTATTATGACCCCGTTTTTTACATAGGTATCATTTACCGCAAAATCCTCCGCTACTTTAGGACTCTCTCCTTTAAAAATAAGCATTCCTCCATTTGATGGTTCCAATAACCCACCCGCCATAACAAGTGTTCCCTTATCGTAGGCTTCTTGAATTTGTAATTTATGTTCCGGTTGATAGGGCTCCTTTTTGATATTGAAGTCCGCTGCTGCTGTATAGGTAAGAATGTAATATATGTTCATTTTTCGGTGCCTTAAATTAACCCTTAGAGGTGGCTACAAATTTAATTTCAAATCTAAAAATACCTCTTGGGAATAACTCTTTTTAACAAGAACTACACTCCTATAATGCAAGCCACTTAATTTCAATTCCTTGCCAACCTTAAATTCTGAGATGTGCATTCTCAACTTATTTCACACGGTGCATCGGAAACAAATGTTTCTGAATCCGTCCATTTTTTAGGCCTGATATGACAGCGACTAAAGAGTCTTGGCTTTTTTTGAAATAGGAAATGGTTTGAGGAAAATCGTGTTTCAGGTTTTCAAATACCAACTCGGTATCAGAAATGGATTGGAGAGAAAAACGGACGGGTAAATTATCGTTTTGGTTTTTAACGGTGGGTATATAAAAAACCGAATCCTGTTCTTGAATGAGTTGCAAGGTTTCCAAGATAAAGGGAACCTCCTCTATGAGGAGGTAGCTTTTCCCAATAAACTCCTTATCGCTATACTTCGACCATGTTTCAAACATATTCCCGGATTCCGTTTTGCTTTCCCATGTTCCAATAAGCCATTCGGCATTTTTCAAATGCATGCTTCGATGAACGTTCTCATTAGGCTTTAGATTACATCCATAAACAAACGTTAGGGCCTTTAATAGGACTACTGTTCTCATATATTTTTTATTGAATGGAGTGAATCGCCATTTTGTTTCCTTCGGTATCCATAAATATCCCGAAATAACCCATCTCCGGGCTTATTTGGGTTTTAGGAACCAACACTTTCCTTTGGTTAGTTTCTATTCTATTTAATACATTTTGCAAATCTTTTCCCCCATTTAGGTACATTAATACCCCATTGGTGGATGGGGAGTATCCTTCCCCTTGAACAATAGAACCCGACACATTTTTGTCATCACTAGCGAAGAATCCCATTTTTGTTCCAAACATTTCCTTTTCATTAATTTCAAGCTTTAAAACATTACGGTAAAAGGATACCGCTCTATCAAAATTTGTGGCTGGGATTTCAAACCAATTGAGTAAATTTTCCATTCTTTTATTTTACATTAGGTCGGCAAAGATGAAATCGAAAGAACACCCTAAATTGTAAAAATGCGACACTATTGCATTCCGTAAAAAAGAGAGCTCAATTGTAGGTGAGGTCCATAAAACTCCTTGGGAGTTTGTCCCGTGAATTCTTTAAAATCTTTGATGAAATGGGCTTGATCGTAATAATCTCCTTCGTAGGCCAGTGCTGTAAAACTGGTAAATTCTTTACGTATAACCATTTTTAAAACGGCTTGTAATCGAATTATTTTGGAGAGTTGTTTGGGACTTAATCCGATCGCTTTCGAAAATTTTCGCTCCAATTGTCTGCGACTCACCTCCAACCTTTTAGTCAATTCAATAATGGGTAATTGTCCATGGGCCGTTAAAATAGTTTCGGTCGTAGATTTAACAATACGATCAATGGTGGTCACATGTGTTAATTGTGTGCGTAAAAACGATTCAACATGCTGTATTCTTTCGGCTATAGATTGTTTTTTTAAAACGAACTGTTCGAGTTCCAAGCCTCGTTCACCAAATAGTATTTCTAAGGAAACAGGGGTATTTTCCATTTCTTTAATGGAAAGAGTCGCAAAAGAGGAAAACCCCTCTGGGTGAAAACGGATGGAAAAAATACCGGTTTTTCCAGTGGGTTCAATAACGAGTGGTTGCGTGAGCTGGCCGATAACAAAACACCTCGGTTGAATAAAACTTTCGGTGTTCTCCCTATACTGTTTATATAGATCCCCATAGTGAAAAACCATTTCCATACACCCATCTGGTACAATGGTTTGTTTATTGAGATCCCGCTCTTGCTCACTTTCCAAGGTCCAATAGTGCTTCACCCAAGCATCTAGTTTTTGGCTGGGTTTAAATGTTCGGTATTTCATAGGTTTGCCGTGATTCTGCTGGTTTTATTTTGAGGATACTCCTTTCTAAAATACGGAACTTAGATATAAATGAATGATTCACAAACGATACTATATAGTCAGGAAGGCAAAGCCATTTGTGTACAAATGGCCTTATTCATCCAACATATCTTGAATCTTAGGTAAGATTCGAGATAGCTCATCAGCATCGATTTCCGAAAATGTGGCTTTTAACTGCTTACTTAATGCCAATAATGGGACCTCAATTTCTTTCAATAATTCCGTTCCCTTTGAGCTTATGGATATATCTAAACGACTTCTGTTATTTTCACTAACCTGTGTATGAATAAAGCCTTTCAACTTTAGTTTTTCCACTAATCGGGTGGTATTACTCGTTTGGTTGATAAGTCTTAATTGGATTTCTCGTAGACTAAAGAAAGGGACTGAATTATCCGATAGAATTTTCAAAATCTCAAATTGTTGATGTGAAACGCCAAATGGTTTTAGGAGTTGTTCCATTCGTTTTGAATACCTAACCCCAGTATACATCAGGTTTAATACCGCTTTTACATGTGGGTCTTCTATTTCTTTTATATACAATTCACTCCATTTCATTTTCCAAATTTAAAAATAAGCATTGAGTATTCAACTCTTTTTCTATATTTGCAGCATTGAACAGTCAACACTTGAACGTTAAACACTACGAATGCATTCAACAATTACACTGCTACTACTTCTCATGGGCACTCCATTTTCCCAAGCGCAGTCTATGAACCAGAAGCCCCATACCGCAGAATTTGCAAGCTATCAGCCTCCCATCCTCGTGGAGGTAATGGGAGGGAATAATAATACGGGGTACCAAATGGTGGTTAATAAGAAATTTTCGCCAACTAGCAAGTTTCGTTTTTTTAATCTGATCAGCTACGAGATGGATTATGACGAACAGACTCCTGCTTCCTATATCGTTCAAACCATTGCCTCTTATGAGGTAACCCAAGCCTTCTACCTAGGCTTAGGCACTAACTTAAAAGCATTTGGAGGGCTAAAACCCTTGGTCTCCATTTCCTATTCGTATATGCATAAAAACGTGGTCATCTTTATTCAACCTTCTCAAGAAATCGATTCGGAAGGAGATTTCGAGGTTTTCGCCTTTATTGAGGTCCATCCAGTCAATCAAAAGAAAATTCAATTCTACGGGCGATTGCAAGTATTGACGACTTGGAACAGGGCCCATTCTTATAGTTACCAGGCCTGGCGGATAGGGTTACAATTCCAGGACTTTCGATTTGGACCTGCCTTTACTGCCAATTACTTAGGCGAAACTCCAACCACCCAAACAGATTTAGGTGCATTTATTAATTTTTTAATCAAAAGATAATGCTCATTACTGAAAAAACATTTAAGATTCTATTTGGCATAAGTATCAGTTTAGTGATGTCCATGCTCATGTCATTTTTTATGATTCTTAAAAACGTAGGATTTATAGACGGCTTTTTTATCATTTGGCTAAAGTCGTGGGCCATTGGACTGGTGGTAGGCACCCTTGCTGCGGCAGTGGCAGTTCCCATTATTCAGAAAACACTCGCTCACTTTTTTACTATTTCTAACTAGTTTTGTGATTTTCATGTAGGCAAATGATTAGGGCTATGACTATGACTAAGACTATGACTATGACTATGACTATGACTAAGACTATGACTATGACTATGACTATGACTAAGGCAAACGACTGACAGCTTATAGCTACCAGCGAAGGCTAAAGTGAAAGGCTAACCGCTGACAATAAAAGTGAAGACTATGACTATCACTAAAACTATGACTAAGGCAAACAGCTGATAGCTGACCGCCTTCAGCCTTTTTATTGAAACGATATTATTTGCAATCAGGAGCCCAGATAAAGCTTTAACGACAGGTATTCAGTGGCCCCTTTTCAAGGGATCATTCCAACTAAATGAACATACCTAAGGCAATCAATCCCGCCAAAACAAGGAGGATTATTAATAAGAATTTTGCATTTACATTAAATA
>MAAC01009484.1_pt1 | contig 23545 bp, 15 predicted proteins | sample 1115981 | NCBI WGS metagenome assembly MAAC01 (sample SAMN04961126, study PRJNA320927) | seawater metagenome | isolation source: sample BD02T64 sea water enriched with oil for 64 days | place: USA:Gulf of Mexico | collected 2013-07-27
AAAACCTTGCGCAAAAAGGAAATTTGCGTAAATTTGCCATCCGAAAGGGTGTCGTGGCCGAGTGGCTAGGCAGTGGTCTGCAACACCATCTACAGCGGTTCGAATCCGCTCGACACCTCAAATTAATTGTAAAAACCTCTAGCATTCAATATGTTAGGGGTTTTTTATTTTGTTTTTTACCCACATTTTTACCCGCATTATTGAAAAGCCTCTTTTAATGACTTTTACTTTCGATAAAAACCTTATATCTGTAATACTAAAAAGTAAAATTATGGATCAAAAAAATGATACAAACGAGTTAATTTCCAGAATGATTAGAGATGGCTGTCAGTTAATAATTATTTGGTTAAAAAAAAGAAGAAACCAACCCAAATATGGGCTGGTTTTTTTGTGGCTTAAGTTTGTTAACATTTTTTATGTTACTTACTTTTTCGTCTATCTGGTTTTCCTGTTGATTTAGCAATTCTTTTTGGTCCTGGTTTAAGTGCCATAATTCACGTTTTTTAATTAATGTTTATTATAAATCTATAAGTTTTGTCAACTTGTGGCTGACGTGTTTGTAGGGCAAGCAACTCATACATTAACAACTACTGAAATGCCTTCACATACGCACACAGTTGTTGCTGGAGGAAGTGGAGGTGCTGTGCAATTAAGTACAGATTCAGCCGAAAGAGAGACTCCACAAGCTGGAGATGTACCTGCTGTTGGAAACTTTACTTCTGGTGTGGCATCTAAACCTGTAAAATCTTTTGGGCCAGCAACCAATACAGTAGATGGACAAGCAATTACTTCGTCATCTACCAATGCTAAAACAGGTGGCTCTGGAGCTCATAATATTATGCAACCTTATTTAGCAACTCACTATATTATTGCATTACAAGGTCTTTTCCCTTCAAGAAGTTAACTAACTATTTTTAATATAAAAGCCAGAACATCTGTTTTGGCTTTTTTTTTGGAAATAAAAACAGGTATAAATACTTGTTCTTTAAAAAAAAAAAGAATCTTATATTTGAAAAACAATCTATGATTTAAGATAAAATATTATTTATTTTGAAATTAATAAAAAACGAGTATGGAATACAAGTCTTCCAGAAGAATATTTTTACGTAATTCTGCAATAGCAACTACAGGTATTGCCTTTCTTTCCTCAACTACTTTTGCAAACTCTTTGACAAGTAAAACAAGTCCTTTTGAAGGGGACAATCCCTATGCAGAAGAAAAAACAGATTTAAGGTCCTCTAGTCTATTTGGAAAACATATAACCGTAAAAGGTAAAATTTTTGATTCAACAGGTACTTTTGTTCTTTCTAATGTAACTGTTGAAGTTTGGCATTTATCTCCTAATTCAAGAAAATTCAAACATAAAGCAAAACTAAAAACCAATGTATTGGGAGCGTACTTTTTTGTAACTGATTTCCCTAATAAAGAAATAGGCAAATGTTCAAGAATATATTTTAAAGTTTCAAATGGAACTAGCAACTATTTTACAGAATTGTTAATAACCAATTCTGATGCTTATATTTCAGAAAAACATTGGGAAGAAAACAATCAGTTGGGGGAAAATTTATTTCCAATAAAAGAAGGCACAATAAACTCTTCAACAATTACATTTAACAGATCAATCTAAACCAGTTCCAGATGGCTATAGCCCCCTTAACACACACCTTTGATTTTACTAGTATTCCGGTATTTGGAAATCTTTTTTCACAGGGTGAAGGAATTACCGTCATCATTAATTCATTAAAAGGGTCTATTCAATCGGGTAGCACTAAAGGTAGAGTTGACGGTTCAATACAAGTATTCAATACCACTGCTATTTCTGCAAACATGCCCATTGCCGTCCCGAGTGGACTAAAAGAAGCATCAGGAACGTTTTCAGCAGACGGAACAGAAATTACAGCCATGTATTGGCAACCCTTTCAACGTGCTTTCGGTCCAATACATATCGAAAAAGTTGGTGTTGGTCTTATTGCCAGAACTGCGGATAATCCTGAAGATCAATTTTCAATCGTTATTGAAGTAGTTGCAACATTAGTTATAGGCAAAGTTACCATTGGTATAGATGGCCTAGGCGTTCAGCTAAATTTCGAAAAAACTACGCTTGTGAGTTCTAATATAGTAATGCCACATTGTATTGCCCTAGAAGTTGAAGCGGGACCGCTCACTGTAGAAGGTGTCTTTGATATCACAGAACGAACTAAAAATGTATACAGTTATAACGGTATTTTGCATTTTCAACGTGGTGACATAGGGGTGTCGCTGCTCGGTGCTTATGAAGAACTGGGAGGTCATACTTCACTCTTTATATTTGGCGTAGTTGATGCGCCAATAGGCGGACCTGAATTTGCGTATGTAACAGGTTTGGCAGGAGGGTTTGGGGTCAATAGAAGTGTGGAAACACTTCCTATCGAAAAAATTAATACGTCACCCTTCATCGAAGGGGCAACAGGAACTGCATTTCAGACTTTTGATGTAAATGAACCTAGTAGCCTTAATACTGCCATTAATTCATTCGGAACAGCACTTCCTGTTGAAATAGGTGAAGATTGGTTAGCCGCAGGGGTAAAGTTCAAATCATACGGTTTGGTGAATTCCTTCATCATGTTGGATGTGCAATGGGGTAATGAAACCGTAATTGGTTTACTAGGTAGTAGTACTGTTGTGATTCCTGCTCCCGAAAAAAGTGATTCCGACGGTGGTGATACAGAAGTAAGTACAGGTGAAAATGGAGATGATGGCGAAACGAAAAATCCAATTGCCAGTGCCACGCTAGATGTACAGGCGGTATACAATGTAGATACCGGAGTGCTAAAAATTGGTGCGGATTTAGCCCCTTCTTCCTACATCTTAAATCCAGGCTGTGTCCTTACAGGTGGCTTTGGGCTCTACAAATGGTTCAAAACACAAAGTGCAATAGCTGGTCAAGCAAACTATCCTGTAAAAGGGGAGTTCGTCATGACATTTGGCGGATACAGCCCCAATTTTAAAGCACCTTATTATTACCCTAAAGTTCCGCGTTTGGGCTACAACTGGCACGATGGAGCTATCAATCTCAAGGGAGGAGCCTACTTTGCTTTATTGCCTTCCACGCTCATGTTTGGTGGGGAATACAATTGCACCTGGTCAAGCGGAAATCTGAGTGCATGGTTTGACATGTATGCTGATTTCAAGATGAATTATAAGCCATTCCATTACAGTGCAAATTTAGGAATGACCGTAGGGATAAGCTATTTACTTCACTTACTATTTGTTAATGTGCGAATTACAGTTCATTTAGGGGTAGACGCTCAAATTCAAGGCCCTAACTTCTCAGGAACTTTAACAATCGATCTTGATGTTGTTTCGTTTTCAATTTCTTTCGGAAACCCGCCTCCATCAAAACAATACCTTAACTGGAACAAGTTCAAAGACAATTTCTTGCCAAAAGGAAAGGCAGCACCGACATCAACCTCATTAGTTGCCGTAGCTGGTGCAGGAGCTCCAGCACCAAACCCTAACGATACACACCAAGTTGTAAGCATTAACCCAACAAAAGGGCTTATCCCGCATCAGAAGACAACTGGTAATGTAGCTGATACTAATAGTTTCGAACCTGACTGGATTTTTGACCCAGAGCATGCGAAAATAGCAACAAGCACCTTTATTCCAATATCAGGGGAGACAGACTTGATTGTTCAATACCAAAACGGTGATTCAGGTAAGGCCTATAGCATTCTTAAGATTTCAGCCCCGTCAGCTCCATCTACTTTCACAGGTGTATCAGCTAATGCTCCAATGAATATTTCGGATGTAACTTCTAGACACACGGTAACGATTATAGAGCATCCTACTCCAGGAGAAAGCGAAGCGATCAATATGGGTTACAAGTTGGTAACGGCAAACCTAAGCAGAGCCTTATGGAATTTGGATAGCAATAGTTCTGATTTTTCAAAAGCAGCCAACCCGGATAAGCCGTTACAAACAGATGCCTGTGTTGGAATTGAACTTGAAGCTAATAATCCTGATGATCCGCATACTGTTGCAGTACCTACCAGTGTACTTTTGAATGCTTCTGATGGAACTAAGTCGATTTATTGGTCTGTAGGCACAGTGCCCACTATACATTCCACTTGGGCCACTCTTAATAGTGACACGACAGGAGTGAGTCAGATGGATGAGATCACAAGTACAATAGACAATAGTCCAACGAAACGCCCAGATATATTAAGCAGCTTAAATACGCTCTTTGGTACGAGCTCAACTGTTGAGGTTGATCTTCTTGCTTCCAGCAAAAACCTTGAGCTATTAGCTCCACCAACCATAGCGCCTGTAATTTCCAGTGAAACAGAATGATTGATCATCTAGAGAATTTAAACACATGAGTGATAAGAATATAGTAACAAGTAGTGCATCTCCCACAGAAACAACTTTCTTTGAGAATAAACTGCCACCACTTACAGCAGGTAATTATACCATAAATGTGAAGCATGAAGTGTCCGGTACTGGTATTAGTACGAACCTTCCAGCGAGTACCGAAGCCCAGGAACCTTTTACAGCTTCTAAAAAATTCACGGTTCAAGGCAAGAGGTTTAGTATTAGCGATATTATCGATCATGTATATCCACCAGTAAATACCGATGGTGATTATAAGAATACTTTGCCGCATGTAGTCTTCAAAAATCCCTCTTATGCCTGGCAACGCTCTCTTTATTCAGTAAATGATTCCAAGGTTACAGATCAATCCTATAACCCTAATCCCAGCCCAAGTTGGTTGGCTGTATTGCTATTCGATCAGAAAGATCCTATGCCAGCCATCCAAAATGGAACGCTAGCAAATTTGACCACTGTGCCTGCTACTACTTATTGCTACAATGGCTTTACAGAGGCTTATGGCGAAAAGTCCTCTCAGCCTATTCAATATGTAGATGTTCCTGTGGCTTTGTTTACGGACATTGCACCATCCGCAGACGATATGATTTGGCTCTCGCATGCTCGTGAGGTAGCTGTAGACGGCACTATTAACCACGCCACTGATGCTGAGCCTACCAAAAAATATTGCACGGTAATAGGTAACAGACTGCCAGTACCAGGACAAAAAAGCCTGGCTACATTGGTCTCTTTCGAAGGTTTAAAAAGTATTCTGCCAGGTTCAACGGGTACTGCACTTGCCAATATGGAAACCGTTAGATTGATTGTACTCAAGTCATGGACCTACAATTGTATTAATGCGACTGAGGATTTTAAATCATTAGTAACGAATCTTGGCAGTGGAGCAACAACGCTACAAGTTCCTTCTGATGGCGTTACCAGCACATATGTCAGTTCAGCACTGGAGCTGGGATATACCGCCTTCAACCATAATACCAGAAAAGGGGCAAGTACCGTTTCCTGGTATCATGGTCCCTTGGTGCCTAATAAACCAGTCGATTTCGCATCAGATTCAGCCGTATATTCCAACGCAGATGCGCTCTTACGCTATGATCCTGATACTGGCATGTTTGATGCTTCCTATGCAGCGGCCTGGCAAATTGGTCAGTTAATGGCCTTAAATGATAGACAATTTGCCTTATCCCTTTATGACTGGAAAAAAGCATTCCATGTGGCACTTATAGAAGCCATCAACAAAACATTGGATGGAAGTGGAAGCAGTGATTCATCTCAGCTTTTAGCAGAATTTTATGAAGACCCAGTAAAATTTTTATCAGAAAAAGTCATTCACCCCAATCTGAATCAACCAAATAAATAGTAGCTGTAAAGCATTTAAGTTATGAGTTCTAATAACCCAACATTAAGCAGTATTTTAAGTGGAATTGCGAATGGAACAGATTCTATTTCCAGTTACACCATTGAAAATAACCCGCCTTTTCCTGAGGAATGCACATCATGGTTGGCTCGTTTATTCTCCTTTAAGGGGCTTCCATTTAACTACCTTATTCCAGATAAGCAAATGCTACCAGTGGAGTCTATCCGCTTTTTCGAAGTGGATGATCAATGGCTGCAAGCAATATTTCAGGGAACTTTCTCAATTGGCCGAATCACTGATTTGGATAAAAAATTGGATGAGTACAATTACCCTACCATTTGGAATGATGTAGTTGCAAAAGAAACCGGTTTTCAAGAAAGCGTTTTTTCCGGCTTTTTAATACGCTCGCAATTGGTGAAATCCTATCCAACCATGGTTTATAAAGCCTATGATTCGACAGGAAAGGAGTTGAGCAAAGTTCGATTAGAAAAAATATCAGACTCCGTGATGTTGGGTATTTATTGCGGAGAAAAGCCAACAAATCCACAGACAGGTAGTCCGGTAGATAAAAGGATAGCCAAACTTTACATTCAAGAACCTCAAGAAGGGCTTCATTTTGGCATTGATGCTTGGAATGAAGGAACGCCTTCTTATACAAGGACTCTAAAAAACCTGAGTGGAGCGCATCCAACCTCTGATCCTGCGGGATCAACAATTAAAACAGGTACACTGACCACAGATTCAACCGTGCCGGTCTCTTTACGTAGTGGCGGCAATAATGTAGTTCAAATAGATGCCTTGGCAAAGGCCATGCAGAGTGGTATACCCACTGCCAATCAACGATCGGATGGGAAATTCACAGCAGCAGAGTTTGCCTTAGAAATGGTCGAACAAACTGAGAATTACACTTTCAATATCTCCAAATCATCAAATAGTTAAGTTATGAGCGACAATACATTAGTCTTACCCGTAGAAGTAAAAGTATTGGTGGTTGATGAAGACAATCAAGATAAATTAGAGGTATTAGGGCCAGATAAATACCAAGGGTTACCCGGCAATTATTATCCTGATGGGAACACGGAAAAAACACCGGTTGCCAATCGAGGAAATGACGGACCATTTATATCGGATAATATACTGAATAGGGATTGCTTAACTGAGCAATATGAAACAGGTGCCCACCTGCACTGGAAATTGCCATCCTTACTTACTGAAGGTAAGCAGAATGGTGGCACTGATAATGGTAATGTTCAATTCGCTCAAGTACCGAATCGATGGTTGGTAACCCGTATTGTGGCCAATGGAAATAATGCACCGACTTATACCTGCTGGCTGATTGAGAGTGATCATGTTCAAAAACCAGTACAGACGCAGAAATATGATAAAATGGTGCCTAATGCCAAAAGTTTAGGCCCCACGATTCCGCATATTAAACGTGTCCAGGCAACTGATGGTCCTCTAGATGGTGTTGATTTTATCTACCCTGATCTCAATTTTCACAATCAGGGCAAAGTAACAAAGCAAACGGGAGGAACAGCCCAGGTGGTTCAGCATGATCAAACAAGTGATTCTTCAAGCTATCTAAGTGAATTGTATGCCACAGGATCGGAAAACTTTCAAGAGTTATCCTTTTCGGGCATTTATTCAAAATGCAGGAACATTTTCGGCTTCCATGACGACTTGAGCGATCTGCCTGCTGGTACTACCTCCTTTTCTTATCACGTAGCGGGTTGGTATGATAACAGTCCGAGTCAAAGAGATCCCGTAAGCTTGGGCATTATCACTACAGATGATGTGGTTCGACATTACCCAGGCTTTAATGCAGAGACGCAAATTTCGGAATCCTGGAGTACCTTATGCACGGGAGCGGTTATGCAGGTTCAAAAATCAGTGAGCACACCCACTGCAGATACTTTAGATGTTACGATTGCCAATAACCTGTCAGAAGCGGTGTCATCATTTATCAGTAAAAAGACGAATGATCCAACAAATAGCGCTACTATAGAAAATCTGCTAAATGCTTTTCAGACTGGAATATTGTCTGCCAATGCAAAAGGAGGCTTTGGTCCAAATTTGGATGAAGCCTTGCATTCCCAGTCTTTTTCTAAGCACGATGGTGGAATTATTTACGAGTTAAAACTCAAAAAAGGGCAAACCGCCTTAACGGGATCAGATCTTGAAACATTGTCTAACGACCTGGATCAACTCAATAATTACCAATTAGAATTGGAGAAAAATCAAAATGAAATAGAGTCGATGCGGTACAGGATTTTTGCCGATTGGTATAAATGGTCCATCCAGAGATATAACCAATATGATTTACTTCCACCTGAATTACTGCCTCCTTCCAATGTTTTATCACAAGGGATGACAGATGCTAATAGTTTTCTACAAGATGAAATTCAAACAGGTTTAGTGTATCTCACAGGCTTAACCCAAAATCTGCAGGAAAAAGTAACCAAGTACAAAACTACGATTGCAGCTTATACTGAATATACACTAGCTGAGAGAAAGGCACCAAGGTACTATGCTCCAAATGATCCCGTATTGCTTTTCACCGGAGGAGATCATATTTCAACTCATGTCAATACCAAATCAAAAGCGCTGGCGCGCACCTTAACGGATGTGGTCACTACCATGACTTACAGTTCAAACACTGTGCTTCAGCAGGGGAACTTGGTACTGCCAACCATGCAAAGTGGTATTCCTGATTCGGTTTCCGAGCTGCTGACAGAGGCCGTGATGTTCGATACCGCACTGGATGATTTTTTTAGTACAGCCATAAACAACAATGAAGTAACCGCTTCGGATATCGAAGCGTTGCAAACCTCATTTTTAGCTAATAATACTTCTCCAGATGACCTGAGTTTTAATGGAAGTACACCGGGGGCTTATGCAATTCAGGCGTTTAAGCAACCTTGGAATCCGGTAAAGATGTACTGGCAGTGCAATTACGTGCCTTTTGATAAAGATACAGCTACAAAAACACCCACCCACTATAGCACTAATTTTGTAACCGGACAATTTGATTTAGATAGTAACAGGGTTGGCTATAATCCTACTGCAAGTGCAAGTTCTTCGTTTGATTGGAAAAATAATGCCGAGGTATACTCAAACTATTGCTTATTAAATATTTCGGTCCTAAATAATCTTGCTTCGCAATTGCAGAAATTTATCGATGGGCATTCTGATCCTCTGGAGATTTCATTTTTGAATGAAATTGAGCATACACTTGATACGCTGAATACGCAACTAAAATCTCAACAACTATCCGGCTTTAATCAGGCATTGCTACAGAAAAAACAGCAATTACAAATGATGGTGGGCGACCCTAATCCACTACCAAATCATGCAGACAAGTTCCTGTTGCAAATGTCCAATAATTGGGCGCATGATGCAGTTCAAGATCAGAACAATGCAGCTCCTCGCCCAGCGAATGTTTTTAACCCTATTCGTGGAGGATATATGCAGCTGAGTGAAATAAAGCTTATTGATTCTCATGGTCAGGTACGGAAGTATACGCAAAATGGTGGATCTGGCGCAGGTACACTGACGCAGAAAGTAGCTTCAGGTTTGGCCGCCCCTGGTCATGAATCGTATATGTATATTCCTCCTGGTATTACACAAGAAAGTAGAATCCTGATGAGATGGATATCTGCGCAGGGGAATACTCAAGAAAGTAACTCCATACCATTTACTTCTCCCATTTGTGGCTGGGTATTGCCTAATTTTTTGGATGGGTCGCTTAATTTTTACCATGCTGACGGTACTGCAATTGGTATGGTGCTTTCAGGTGCCGAGAGTGCCACAGATCATAAGAGACAATATATTGCAGCTCCGGGGTTAGATTTTAGTAACGACTTCGATACAGATTTCAAGAATGTAAACGCCCAGTTAAAAAACATGGCTACTGCCATAAGAGCACTCGACAAGGCCGGTTTCAAAGCCCTGCTAGCATCTATCAACACTACGCTTCCTACTATAGTCCCAGGCACTTTTCGTCAAGATAAAGCGGCTGGCATCTTAATGGGACGTCCATTAGCACTAACCATGGCTTCTTTTCAGTTAGAACTAAAAGGGCTTCCTGCCAATGATTTGGGCTGGACACCATGGAGTGCTGAAATAGCGAAAAACCAGTCCAAAGCGCTGACGGGTCCCGAATTTAAAGAAAGAGATGGTGCCAACTTTCAGGCAGTAAGTATTCCTCTTCGGTTAGGTGATCTGGATAAGATAAACGATGGTTTAGTAGGCTACTTTGTGCCAGATGCGTCTGGAGGCATTGCTAACATGGATTATAGCACCTATTATGCCTATACCAATGCACACAGTCCGGTGATTAATCCGGATACTGGAAATACCCTAAGTCAAGCTGATGGAAGTATGACCTACCAGCCGATAAAACTAACGGCAAATGGTCCCACACAATATGCGGCCATGTTGGTCGATCCTCAAGCTTCTATACATGCGACAAGTGGAATTCTACCCGTAAAGTCTATTGATATCCCAGCCTATTTCTATGCAGATGCACTAAAGAAAATCTCAGTTTCCTTCTTAATGGCTCCCATTCTAAGTACTCATAATAATGTTGAAAAAGGAGTTACGGTCTTACCAATTCCGGAAGAGAAGCAAGGAAAATGGGTCTGGAATCAAATTTCAGGTGGGAGTTGGCTACCCAAGACCAAAGTGTCGGGCAAGGTGCCAACTAAGCTAACATTAGACTTTGATCCACAGACCATAGAAGAAGGGTGGCTAACCTGGAAACCTCTTGATGATCCTTCTTAACATTTATAAACATTTAGAAATTTAACACACAGACAAATGACCTCACTTCAGCAACAATTCAAACAGCTGCAATTTGAACTTTCCAATACTACCACCGGGTTGAATCAATTCATCGTAGGCGGAGGTTCAGCAATAAACGAACTTCAATTCACCATTGTCAATCAAGGTGCAACAGCTTTTCCTTGGAAAGGAAACGCTCTGGATATTGATTTGAGTAACTTTTTAACGAAAGAGCAGATTCAAAAAGTTATAGTAAAAGACCTCCCATCGGGATGGTCAGGCACTGTCGTACATGAGCTAGGCTATTTACCCCGTACAGGGACTTATGTGTTAAGGTTACAACCTACAAGTAGCGATATAGTAGAACTGGAGGTAAATGGAAACTTGACTTTTAAATTCGAGCAAATCGAGGTGAAAAATCCTCCATTAACAACAGGCACTTGGATAGATGTTTCCTTGCATCCGAGTAAAGATACTACCCCTTATTCAATAGTTTTCTTTACGGCTTCCGCGGCTTTTGCTAATCAAAAGAATGTAACAGTGCATTGGCCCGACTATGAAGAGAATATCTACCTTGCTGGTGAGGGGGAAACTCCTATTACCAACACCAGGCAATTTGAAATCTACAACAATTCGAGCGATCCCTTAGATCCTAATTGGCAGTCGAGTGGTAAGTCTCCGGTTTTTGTAGTGGCCTTCCAACCTGGTAAAACCGAAAACTGCGTGGCGTCTGAGGATTATATTCAAGATTTTGAGATTAGCTATGTCGTGCCGCAAGATTCGTCTAACCCCATGTGGAAGCCGATCGAAGTACTGGACACTATCGGGTCAGTGGGGACTAAATTTTGGAAGATTGAACCTACCACAAATAATCAAAATATACTGAATGGCAAAGAAAGCCTTAAACTCAATGTAGCGCTTCAATCGGATGCACACTACACATCAGGGCAATACAGCCATGCCTATATGTATGTCAATCAGGTTGATATTGGAACAACACAATTACATCAACTTCCCATTTATAAACTTCAGGTTCCGACTCTTTCAATGAGTGTGCCAAGCATACCAGATTTTCAGGTTATTGATGAATTCGATTTTGACGTGGATGTTAACTGGGCTATCACCGATAATCCGAATATTCCGAATAATTTATCTTCCTTAACACTTGTCATTAATAATCAGACCAAGAAGAGGTTATCAAAAAAAGACAAGTCCGGTGTTGAATTAGTCACACTACATAAGATTGTGAACACGCTGGAATTAAAGTTGGATTTGATCAACCCTGGCCAAACGGTAACAAAAACTTTTCAGGTCAATATTAGAGGGGTAGTGCCAAATGTCTTTGACTTACAAACGATTAATCCTACTGGAAGTAATCTAACGGTTTATTCAGCTGCTCCCTTTTTGGACTTATTCAAGCAGACATGTTTTGTTGTTGTCTCTGATAATCAAGGCAATGATTACACTATACCAATAGACAAAATAGGCGGTAGTGCTAATCAAACACCCGGTAAACAAGGTGTAGTTTCAGTATGGCACATTCCAAATCCGGCATCAACTGGGTATTCAACCAAACTGTACCAAATGCCAAATAAATGTTTCTTTACAGTTGAAAATAATTTTGGTTATGGCTATGTAATGAGTAATGCAATCTTTGATATCCCTCCAGTGCCCGTTTGTGGTATTGGATACTCACGTGTGAGTGGGGGGTATGATTGTATCTATTTTAATAACACTGCAATCAAGTATGAGTTTTCAGAAAAAGTATTTTCCGTCCCCAATCCTACCCTAACATTTGGAAATAGTTTTATGAAGGTAGAGAATACAAAAACAGGAGAAGATGACTTACTGATCCTGATTAAGGACTCAGTAAAAATTAATCAATGGATTGCTTATTCAGAAAAGGATAGTAAATTCTTGACCTCGGGTTCTAGCACTGGAAATGCTCATTCTTTGCCAACTTGGAAAGATGGACAGTTGATCTTCGTCATGAATAATTCCGGTAATAGTACCTGGGGTTTATATGCTCATGATTTTTCCAACCCTGATAATTATATTGATGTTGCTGATTTGGGAGACTTTGGTAAGTTCAACCATATACTACATATTGAATACCTCTCTGAACCGAATTATCTTTTATTGCTCGATCAGAAAGGATTCCTTTGGATAGCGGATTGTGCCAATGACTACAAATTGCTCAGTACCAACAAAACACAGACAATCTGGAATTCGAGTTGTTATCCTTCAGAATTCGAACAATCTGAGCCGTCCGAATCAGGAGCTTTCTTAGTTTCAGATGGAAGGGCTAGTGCGACTATTTTCAGACAGAAACCCTATAACATATTTCTTACTGCACAATTTTACTAATCAATTCACTAAGAATTTATGTGTTAGAATGGCTTTATTTAAGGTTTTATGTAGAATACTACCACTACCATTAAGCATCAATTCGCAGAATTGCAATTTGATTTTAAGAATGCTGTTACCCCAAATGACCCTTTCTTATAAATCCGGTTTCAGAAATGAACCAACTGCACAAACGTCTTTGATTTCTGATGGAAAGTCGAACGTAGCAATCTTCAGCAATGATGGAACGAATAAGAAGATTCTTACGGCTCACTTTTTCTAATCCGGTGATTCAGTAATTCTCCCAACCTCCCTCCCAACTCAAACTCAAACCCCAAAAAGTAGGGTATCCCCAAAGCACGTTGTAGTACTTTCAACAAACCAACAACGCATATGCTTAAATCGCCTCAGTTAAAGATTACTGTTCTCCTACTATGTTTACTTCTATTGCTTTCCTGCAAGAAAAATCCCTTTAAGGAAAAGTTAGGAACCATTCGCTACAAAGAGAAAGTTTTCAAAAAAGTAGAAGTTAAAACCGATGTAACCTACGGAGCAGCAAAAACGCAGGGAGGAACAAACAAATCCCTGAAAATGGACATTTATACAGGGGAAGGGGACAACGAAGGGAACCGTCCGTTAATCATATTGGCACATGGAGGAGGCTTTACCGATGGCGACAAAGAAGAGTTTGAAGAGCTTTCAGCCTTCCTTGCAAAATCAGGATATGTAGTGGCATCCATCAACTACAGGTTGTTAGACATTGAGTTAACAGAAACAACAATTAAACGGGCCGTAATAGAAGCTGTTACAGATATGAAAGCCGCAGCGCGCTACTTCGTAAAAGATGCAGGCGGCTCCAACACATACAGAATTACGCAAAGTCATTTTCAGGTTTTCTGACAAGAATACTCTCAAAACTTACTGCAATTGCTGTTTTACAGGGAGTTAACATAGAAGAAGGAAGACCGATTAACAACATTAAACATGCCTGGGCCTAATAGCACACGCGTTATAAATAGTCAATATGAAGTTTAGAATTCGTTTCATTTTTTTTAATGTCTTGTCCTGAAATATGGCTACAGGTTAAAATTGAATTAAGCTGATAATTTGTATACCATATTCGGTGTTTTATAATCTAAAGATAAGTGTAATCTTACTTCATTGTATAAATTAATTGCATTTTTAGCAGCTCTCTTAGCGTGTGCCACGTTATCAAAGGTTTGGTCTAAATAGAATTCATCTTTTAAAATTCCATTTACACGTTCTGCCATTGCGTTTTCGTAACAATGGTTTTCTTGGGTCATACTAATATCTATCTTTTTTCTTTTGAGTATTTGTGTGTATATGTTACTGCAATACTGTATTCCTCTGTCTGAATGATGAATTAGTTGTTTCATGTTTTTAGCTTGATAAATAGCCTTATTAAGTGCTCTCACACATCCTTTTAATTCTAGGCTATCACTCAGGTCATAACCCACTATTTTTCTTGAGTGCATATCTGTTATTAAAGCCAGATAACAAAATCCTTTTACGGTTCTGATATAAGTTATGTCACTCACCCATACTTGGTTAGCTCTATTGATTTTTAAGTCTTTTATGATGTTTTTATATTTGTAAAAACGATGATAAGAGTTGGTCGTTCTAGCACTAGTTTTCCTTCTAAGTGTTAGCATCTGATGCTTTCTAAGCACATTAAATAAAGTGTCTCTACCAACTTTAATCTTACCTTTATTAAAATCTACATCTAATGATTTTACAAGTTTACGCACGCCTTCTCTAGGAAGGGATTTGCGTCTTTTTCTAACGATGTTTATAATCTGTTGTTCTAGTCTTAAACGTATATCAGCTCTAGATTTGTATTTATAATACGCATCACGTTTAAGTCCAAAACAGTGGGTTATAGTGGTTAAAGAAGCAAATCCCTTAGATTTTTCTTTAGCTTTGATTAAGGCTTTATACTTAACTTTTTTTTTAGTTCAGCAATAGATTTATAGCCTAGATCTTCAGCAGCTACTTCTAGATAGGATTCTTCTACCATAGCATCTAGATCCTTTTTAAGTAGTAGTTTCTTAAGCTGTTCAATCTCTTTTTGAAGTGCTTTGATTCTTGATATTTCGTCTTTAGTTTCCACTTTTACTCTGGTGTTCATTAAGTCTTTACGATTATACTTTTTGATCCATACATTCACAGTAGTAGGTGCGATAGAATAGAGTTTACAAAGTTCGCTCTTTGTATGTTTTCCGATTGTAAGTTCGGCTAAAATTTTTAATTTAAAAGGTTCACTGTAACGTCTAATTACTTTGTCATTTCTGTACATAATGTTTAAAATTATGTAGCCTTATTTCAGGACGGGTCAAAACTACAGTCAACGGAAACTTATATAAGTAATAGCTTAGATCACTCTGCTTATTCACTAACACAAAAGTGTCTACTTCCATTCTTTTAAGCATTTCACAATCTGAGCCCCATACTTCAAATATCAATAGTTTTTTTTGAGTTTATAAATTTTTACCGGATCAATAACAACTTCATTATTGATGTCTTTCTCAGCATCAAAAGGCCTTAGATATAAATACAAATTATGTCTAAATTAAACAAACAAAACTTTTTAGAAAATTACAGCTCGTTTCCAAATTTCCATAAAAATTTATTAAAACAAGGGGATGTAGAGTGGTCATTATTAATTGAACATTCTCAAGATTATTATGCTGCAAATAGCGGCTCTGTTCCGGGTATGATTTTTTTTACAGATACAGTAGCTTTTGCAAAAAAACATCACTTGAGTATATTGCAAATTCTTGAAGAATTTGAATGTAATTGTGGTAAGTTAGAAAATAAACCAAGTTCAACAGACGAAACAAATTATTTTAATTGGCTTTCGTGGTTTGCATGGGAAAGTATGATGAGTGAAATTATATCTTTTATGGAAAGATAAAGAAGAAAAAACAACAAGAAATGGTAATCGTTTCTTGTTGTTTTTTCTCTGATTAAAACCTGTTATAATTAACTATTTTTGATAGTCTGTTCTGATTCGATTTTAAGCAGCTTTACTCTTGTTTTTTGGTATTGTTTTTATTTTTGGGGGACTTACATTGTCTACGTAGTCTTGAACATTGATTTCGTAGGTATTTATGCTATAATTCGCAATAGTTTTATTTGTCGAACTATTAGCATAATAATCTCTTTTAAATGTGCCAGCATTATAAACACCTTTGTTAACTACCTTAGGAGGTGTGCTTGCGTCTTTCATCACAAACCCATCATTTTTAAAAGCATATTTACATAAAAAACTACAAGTATTAGAAAGAGAAAAATCAGCATAAATAATATCACCTTTTTTATTTAAAACGACATAAGATACTTTGGTTTCATTTGATTTTCCAAGAGTAGTTTTACTAGAATTGTTGCTAGTTTTTATTCTTCTCGAATTTTTAAATAATTTAGAATTTTTTTTCAAAGAATTAAACACATCTTCTTCTTTTATATTTTTTAGCATAGAAGTAAATTTAGCGTCTAAGCTTTCTAATTTGAAATCTTCTGCACAGAAAAATGTTTGGTGAACAAAAGGTACAAATCCAATATTTTCAAGCTTTTTGTAGGTTGTATATTCTGAAGTCTTAAAGAAGGTTAAGAGCAAGTCATCCAAATTGCTTAAATCGATTTTTAATTTGTTAAGAATGTTAGATATATTTGGAATGTTAGATTTAGCAGGATCGTTTATTAAAGAATCTATATATTTTAAAGAATCTTGTATTTCCTTTTTATCCAATTTATCCGAAAGAAAATTATATATTTTTTTTGCGCAGGCATTGTTTGCTTTTAGCAGTGGTTCTAAGTAAGCCTTCAGTTTTCTTTTATTGTCGTGAGAAAACTGTATCAATACATTTGCATTGTCTTTAACTGTAGACAGTGAAGGTTCGCTAAACTCGTCTATTTCTATATCCATATCAGAACGTAATTTGGGACTTCTGATAATTCTGGGTATAACAATAGTTTCAAAGCTTTTAAGATTTCCTGCTTTATTATATTTTAAAGGAGTATAATTGGATAATTTATTTAGCTGGGTTGCTAACTCTTCTAAATCCGTTATTTTTATTAACTCTGTTCTAGAATAATACTTCTTAAGTTCTTCCTTTTCTGGAGATTGAGATATATCCAGCTTGTACATAATAATTTCGTGTTGCTGTTTAGCCCACATATTTTTAAGATTATTTACCAAATCCACATTAGCAACTGTGTAAGAGATGTAATTCGGTTTTACCTCTTTGATAATTCCTAATTTTATTTTTGATAAAGAATCTATTGCTTTTATATAATTTATACCTTTAATTAGCTTGCCATCTTGCACAGAGTTACAAGAATTTACATATTTAGTTATATTTTTGAGGTAGCTAGCGCCTTTGGAAGGTAGTAACTCCGCTTCTGGGTTAATTAAAAAGCGTAGAAGTTCAATAGCCTTGTCTGAACCATACCAATAACATAATCTTAAATGGTAATTTATCAACTTATTTACAGCTCTTTCGTGAGAAGAATGAAAGTCGCCTTCTAAGATATACTTATCATTAATAAAATCTATAACGACGAAGTTTCCAATTTTTGTGCTAATTGGATCTAATACCTTGTTAGAAGCCTTTACATAAATTCTTTTATCTGGATTAATTTGATTTTCAAGATAATTCATTGCCTTTTCATCATCCAAGAAATTTCTAATGAGGTTATTTTCTAGCTCTACTTGACCTTTAGTCATTTTTTTAAGGGGGCTACCAACGTTTTTGTGTTTTATAATTGATGTAAGTCCTGCATCTTTAGCTATAAAGTGATATCCATCTAAAGAGCAAAACCAATCTTCATACATTCTTGCTTTTTTAGTAATACTACTCACTACTAATTTTTTGTTTTCATCTTCTTCAGCAAATGCTGTGATATCTCTTAGGGATACATTTACAGGATTCTTTCTTGTTTCTGCTAATAAATGCACTTCTTCTTTTTCTTCCTCATCTGTTATCTCGTTTGGAGTAGTATCTTCATTAACAGATAGTAAATGACAGTTGTATTTGTTGATGCCTAAAAGCTTTCCAACCGCATTCCCAAAATTGAACTTTTTTGCAGTGTTTTTTAAGTTGGACTTAAATATTTTAGGAAAAAAAACAGTGCTATGACATTCTCTGTTTCTAAACCGATTAATCGCTTGGACTGCACCCATAGCATTAACTTTAGTGTGGATATTCCCTAAATCTATGATCACACCATATTTTTGAGTAGAGGTTTTTCCTTGTTTTACCTCATCTTCTGTAAGTCCATCTTTATTTATATTGATACCATTTATAAAAAAAGTTGTTGCAAGAACCACATCGAAATCTCCAAACTTTCCTGACAATATATTTTGTGTACATTCACCTTCAGATCCAGAATAGAAAAGACCAACTTTGATAGAAGAAGATAATTTGGTCTGAATTTCTCTTATATATTCATCCATCTTTGACTTGTTATTAAAAATATGAAACACTTTTCGTCCTTCTTTTAAATACTTATTTATTTGATTTACAACTTCGTCAAATCTTACAGAAGGATCATCTGTATCTAAATGAGTTAAATGTATTAACGGTCTCTTTTTGTACTTTTTATCAACTATTATTCTTTGGAATAGCGATTTTATTTGATAATGTTCCATGATCTCTGGTATAACATGGGTTTCAACATTAGGTGTTCCAGACATAAAAATTATTTTAGTTTTACCATTTCTTTTTTTTGCTACAAATTCAATAATGTGATGTATAAGCTTAGAAATAACCTCAGCCCTATAATCAAGTCCATCAGATAATGTGTGTGATTCATCTATAAAAATATAATCGAAAGTTGCCATATCTCTATGGCTTATGTTTAGTACCTGATCGAATGTGCAATGAACAACTAAGGTGTCAGATTTTGGTAGATCTTTTCCCTTTAACGTTTTTTCATAATTAACTCTAAGCACCTCTTTGTCTTCTTTTTTAAAACTTTTAACAGTATTTTCAATATCAGAATTAACAAAAATTTGGTCTGGTCTATTTTCTTCATCCCAAGCTTCTTTAGCAATCTGATTTGAAATTGCCTTAAATGGCTCACTTAGTATTACCCTCCCTTTTATTTTATAATCTGGATGACCAGCAAGACAGTTCTTGCCCGATCCACATTGGCTTCTTAAGCAAAATATTCTTTTATCTGCATATGTGTTTTGAAATAAATTATGCATTTCATCCTTGTCTAGATAGTCATTATGCCCTAGAGTAATTTCTGCTGGAATCGTTTCTAATTCTTCAATTAGTGGCAGTCTAATTTTCTTTTTATCTATGTAAGTGGTTATGCTGTCTAAAAATTCATTTAAATCAGCTTGGTCGTTATCATCGTTAAACAATTCTACATTACGTTGATAGATCTCGTAATAACTATTAATTAGTTTAAAATCAGAAACATTACCAGAAGAAGGTCCGAAATTTTCAGACAAGAAATTTTTAACTTCTCCTAATTCCAATACTAATATGTAAAACGCTCCAAGATTTAAAGATTGTAGTTGTTCTGCGTCATAATCATCTTTAGACCTTACAGCCCATCGATAATCGTTATTGGACTCATCTAGCTTATTAGAGCCTTCTGGAACTAAACGTTTTAATTGCTCTATTGCCAAGTCTCCAAATACTCCATAAAGAACCCAACTCAACTTATGTAATGTGTGATAATCGTTAAATTTTTCGTGAACCCAATTAGAAACTCGATCATCTTTAAATGATAATTCTTCTATAAAATCTATTACCTGAATAAATTTTTCGGTTTCGTATTCTAAATCAAAATCATGAGATTTGTTTTTCAAAAAAAGATGATAAGCGTCTTCTTTAGAAGTAATTCCTTGCTCTTGCATTATTTTTGCTATAGCTTCTGAGTTTGCCGAAAGTTTCTTACGAAGCTCCTTTTGTTCATATTCTCTCTCTTTATCTACTATTTCAGAATAATCAGATTGTATAGAGGGGTTATACTTGAAATTACAGGACTTATCTGCAATAAAAGGGATATACGTCAACCTTTGTGGGTCATTTGTAGACACATCTATTTTATCTTTAAGTTCTGGGAATTTAGCTTCTAATTCTTTTTTTGCACCTTCGTACCAAACCTTGTGGTGCTTCATCACTACTTCTCTTTCTTCTAAGCGGAAGTCTCTGGTGAAATCTGGGTTAGTAGTATCTACTTTACAAAAAACTTTAAATCCTTTACCTCTTGGAGAAATAAAAGCCATGTAGGGCTTTACGTTTTTAGTGCCTACCCAAACTTCATTCATCCATTTTACAGCATCCTTTGAATCTTTTAATCCGTCAAAGTCGAAACAAAATTTACCTGTATGTTTGAATTGCATAATAGATTTGTTTCTCGTATTGGTATATAGAGATATCATAATTGCAGGTAAAAAAGGTTTTACTGCGGATAGGTCTCCTTGAGAAGAATCTAACAATTTCTTAATTGTTCCTCTAGAATCAGTCATTTCTTGTATCAGATCTTGTTCTGTAATCGTTTCTGCTCTTTTGTTAGAGTTCTTACCGAAAGCTCTTGTGCTTGCTCCCCATTGAAAAACAAATCCTAAATATTCTACGAGAAAATATTTTAAAGAAGTTCCTTTAAGTTTCTCTAATTCGTAGAGTTCAGTCTTGTGCTTTATTATGAATTTAGAACAATAATCTATAGGGCTTTCTGTAAATTCGCCCTGTGGGTATTCATCTGCCAGCTTATCTAGCATGCCTCTGCTATCTTCGTCTAATGTTCTGTATGTTGCTCCAGCTTCAAGGCGAGTATATATCGATTGTTTAATTGTATGTGTTGAAAAATAATAATATTTGTTATTCATTTTTATGTCTTAATTTGTTTGTGTGCAACAGTTGGGGAAATAGGTTGTTATTAATAGAATTGAAGCATAAACCCCCAACTGTTGCAGAGAGATTTGAATTTTTATGATGTTTAATACTAGGTGAGATTATCTGTATAGGTTCTATAACCGATACAAATTTTTAATACAGCTAACGCAAGCTAAATTATATGTCCTCTAGAAAGACGGTATAAAATAGTTAACGTTAAAGGTTTTTAAGTGAACAGTACGTCAAGTAAATGTGACTTTTTAAAATAAGTTCTTTGTCCTACTTTAATCGGTTTTAAGATGCTCTTTTTACTCCAGTCATTGATGCAATTGAGGCTGACGTCAAAAAACAGTGCCGTTTCTTTCCGAGTCAAGTGGGGTTTGTCGGTTGAGATTAGGTTTTTAATCTTCGGATTTGCTGTGAACTTTATTAGTTCCATTTTTAGCGCACAGCTAATGAAGTTTGCCAATTCTTTTGGCGATAATTGAATAATTGTTGATTCTCCCATTATTAATTGTTTTTAATTATGGAACAAAGGTATTTCCTTTGTCTTCGTAAATAATTGAAAAACAATAGGTTAATCCAGATTAAATCTGGGTTTAAATTAGATTTTTATTTTTTAAAATTTTGAAAACGAAGAGAAAGTCCTTATTTATAACCTTGATTTTTTCTTTTGAAAAATGTTTGGAAAGTTTTTTTAGAATTCGAATATTCTTTTCCTCTAAATTATGCTCACTACCAGAAGTTTTTAGGAAGTATTTTTCTCCTGCTTGTGATCTAAAATCATTTAAGTATTGAGTGAAAGCTTTATTATTTGTTTCAAATTCATTGTTAATAACCTTGCTAAGTTCTGCTCCATATTTATATTTAATTTCTTTATAAAGAAAGATTTTTTTTTCTTGTATTTCAATTTTATTTGTAGCAAGAAGTTCTGCAATAATGAAGAATTCATACTTTGGTTTTTCGGATGAATCTTCAATCTTTTTTATGTGTTTTTTCTTGTACTTGATTATCTTTTTAATCTCGTCAATTTTTTCCTTAAGATCATTCATCTTATAGCTTGAATCTCTATAAAAAGACTTTGTTTTGTCAAATCTTTTTCGATCAGTCTTTATTCTACTGAAAACGTTTTTCAATTGTGTTTTAAAATCTGCGAGTTCTTCAATTGATTTAATTTTAATATCCTGAGAATTCATTTCAATAATATATTCTACTTCTTGATAAAGATCAATATGTGCAATCATTCTATTCATTTTTTAATTATCTTTTCCTTGGAAAAAAGGATGTGTTCCGATTTTAACTGCTTTATGTAGAGCATCTGCTTTAATATAGTTTAAAAATGTCTTCACGCTAGAGTGTCCACTAATTTGCATAATGTCGATTGGATTCATTCCACTCAGATATGCATTGGTGCAAAATGATCTTCTAGCTGTGTGTGTCACCACTAAATCAAATTTAAGGCATTCTTTTGTTACTTTTTGTCCGCCAATAGTTTTTGTTATACTAGCTTGCTCATCTATTCCAGCTTCTTCACATACGTCTTTTATTTTATAATTGATTTGTTGGTCTGGCATTCGTTTTGGAGATTTGTTACCATGTTTTTTCAGAATTTCTTTTACTTCAGGACGTAGCGGTATTACTGTTTGTTTGGGTGTTTTTTTAATATTTACCTTTAAAAATGTTTCTCCATTATGTTCGTAAATGTTTTCTTCATTGAGATAATTAAAATCTGAAACACGCAATCCTGTGTACGCTCCAATTAAAAATAAATCTCTTGCTTGGTCTAATTTAGGGTGTTTGGATAAGTTTAATTTGTAAATTTTGTTTAGTTCTTCTAGAGATAGATAGATATTATCAACCTCTTCTCTAATAACTTTAAAACGTGGATTCTTAAATTCTAAATTTGTATTAATTTTTTCTAAGGTAGCAGTATTTAAGAAAAATTTAAAAGTTTGTACGAGCTTACCTATATAGTTCCTAGTTAAATTCTGTTTTTCGCACCAATCTATAAAATCGTTATAAAAATCTATGTCAATATTATCAAAGTCAATTTTATAAACCTCCTTGTTGAATCTTTTTAATTTGTTTTCAGTGATTTTGTAGTTTTTTAAAGTTCCACTAGCTTTAGATTTTTGCAAGTCTGGACGTTTTTGAAGAGCATTAATGAATTCAAGTAAATTTTGTGGCTTTGCTTTAGAATCGTTAACAAAAAAGGACTTAAAATTTCTGTCTGTAAGTTTTTGATCTGGTTGCTTACCATTTTGAATCAAATTATCTTCGAAGTCTTCTATGCGTCTAGTTAAATTTTTGACAAGGTTATTTATTTGTACTCTATTCTTTATGTGGATTTTATTCCTAACTTCTTGTTTTTCAGCATTCCAGTCTTCTGGCTTTGATTTAAAGCCTATTGCTTTTCTAATATCTACTTTTCTTCCATATCTATATCTAATGTAAATAGAATACTCTTTCCCATCTTCAGTAGTTTTTCCGTTGTTTAATTTAAAATTTATGTTAGCCATTATATTGATAATTTATAATGCAAATTTAGTGTTTTTTATTTGTAATATTACCCACAATATTACCCACATTTTGTGTGTTAATAATTACTCCTTTGTTTTTATTATGTCCTAACTCCTTTGTTTAATTGAGTTTAAAGTCTTTTTAAGAACAAGTGAAACCTAATGAATAAAGTGTTCGGTATCCGCTCGACACCTCTAAAAAAACCTATTAATCAATTGATTGATAGGTTTTTTGCTTTTTAGAAAAAAATCATAAAAAATGAAGCATTGTGTTTTAAATCTTTAGAATAATCTTAACA
>MAAC01015497.1_pt1 | contig 23518 bp, 25 predicted proteins | sample 1115981 | NCBI WGS metagenome assembly MAAC01 (sample SAMN04961126, study PRJNA320927) | seawater metagenome | isolation source: sample BD02T64 sea water enriched with oil for 64 days | place: USA:Gulf of Mexico | collected 2013-07-27
GATAAAATAGCGTATATTTGTTACTCTTATTTTTAGTTCGAAAAAAGCATGTCTAACACACTAGTAATCATCCCTACTTATAACGAAAAAGAAAATATTGAGGCAATTATTCGTGCTGTATTTAGTCAAAAAAAAGCGTTTCATATTTTAATTGTTGATGACAATTCTCCAGATGGAACATCTGAAATTGTCACCCGTTTGATTTCAGAATTTCCTGATAATTTATTTCTAGAAAAACGTTTAAAGAAGAACGGGATTGGAACCGCTTATATACATGGTTTTAAATGGGCAATTGCAAATAATTACGAGTATATTATAGAAATGGATGCTGATTTTTCTCATGATCCTAAAGATTTAATTAGACTATATAATGCTTGTGCAAATAATGGTGCTGATCTTTCAATTGGTTCTAGATATTCTAAAGGCGTTAATGTAGTTAATTGGCCAATGAAACGCGTATTGCTTTCATATTTTGCTTCAAAATATGTTCGTTTTATCACAAGAATCCCAATTCATGATACAACAGCTGGTTTTGTTTGTTACAAAAAGAAAGTGTTAGAGACGATTAAGTTAGATGAAATTAAATTTGTTGGGTATGCTTTTCAAATTGAAATGAAATTTAAAGCTTGGAAACACAAATTTAATATAAAAGAGGTTTCAGTAATTTTTACTGACAGAACCTTAGGAGAGTCAAAAATGAATGGCTCAATTGTTTACGAAGCACTCTTTGGAGTTTTAAAATTACGCCTAAAAGGCCTACCAAAATAAAATGAACACAACTACACTAATACAAAATGCTCGAATTGTTAATGAAAGCTCGGTTTTTACCGGAGATGTTTTAATTGAAAACAACATCATTAAACAAATAGCAAAAAAAATATATCCTTCAGAAAACACGACAATTATTGATGCTAAGGAGTCCTATTTAATCCCAGGAGTAATTGATGATCAAGTTCATTTTCGCGAACCAGGTTTAACTCGTAAAGCGAATATTGCAACAGAAAGTAAAGCTGCTATTGCCGGTGGGATTACTTCTTTTATAGAAATGCCTAACACGGTTCCACAAGCAACTACCCAAGAGTTATTAGAAGACAAGTTTGTAATTGCTTCAGACTCTTCTTACGCAAATTATTCTTTTATGTTTGGTGGCACCAACGATAATTTAGAAGAACTGCTTAAAACCAATCCTAAAAATGTAGCAGGAATAAAGTTATTCTTAGGTTCTTCTACAGGAAATATGTTGGTAGATAACGAAGAAGTCTTAGAAAAAATATTTTCATCAACAAAGATGTTAATCTCAGTACACTGTGAAGATGAAGCAACAATTAGAAAAAACACCGAACATTACAAAGCGATCTATGGTGATGATATTCCTTTAAAATTTCACCCAATTATAAGAAGTGAAGAAGCTTGTTACTTATCCTCATCAAAAGCTATTGAATTGGCTAAAAAAACAGGTGCAAGACTGCATGTTTTTCATCTTTCTACTGAAAAAGAAACACATTTATTTAGAAATGATATTCCGCTAGAAGAAAAACAAATTACAGCAGAAGTTTGTGTGCATCATTTGTGGTTTTCTGATGAAGATTACGACACAAAAGGAACACATATTAAATGGAACCCAGCCGTAAAAACGGCAAATGATAGAGCTGGTTTATGGAAAGCTTTATTAGATGACAGATTAGATATCATTGCAACAGATCATGCACCGCATACATTAGAAGAAAAAGACAATGTTTACACGAAAGCTCCAAGTGGAGGGCCTTTGGTACAACATGCATTAAATGCTATTTTAGAAAAAGTAAAAGACGGGACTATTTCAATTGAAAAAGCCGTTGAAAAAATGTGTCACAACCCTGCAAAAATATTTAAAATCAATAAGAGAGGCTTTATTAGAGAAGGGTATTATGCCGATTTAGTATTGATAAATACCTACAAATCAAATACCGTTACAAAAGAAAATATATTATATAAATGTGGCTGGTCTCCATTTGAAGGAACTGAATTTTCATCAACTATAACCCATACATTTGTAAACGGTAATTTGATGTATGATAATGGTATTTTTAATGAGAATATAAAAGGAGAGCGTTTATTATTTAACAGGTAGTATGAAAAAATTAATATTCTTTTTAGGGGTTATTTTACTAGTATCCTGTACAAGTAAAACCATTTTAGAGGAACCTAAGGATTTAATTCCTAAAGATACAATGGTGCTGTTATTAACAGATTTATTTATTGCTAAAAGCGCTTATGCTGAAAAGAATATAAATAATGTTCGTAAAATAAATTACGTGTCTTTAGTTTATAATAAATATCTAATTGATAGTACTCGTTTTAAAAGTAGTAATTATTACTACACTTCTAAACTAGAAGAGTATGACTTAATTTTTAAAGAGGTTAAAACTAAATTAGCGCTTAAAAAAGCAACACTTGAAAAAATAGTAAGAAACGAGTTAATGAATCCCGAAAATGAGAATTAATACTCCTTTTTATAACTAATACAAACTTCTTTTATAACAGATTTTATTGATGTGAATTCAAAACCAATGCTGTTTTTTATTTTTTCAGAAGAATAATATGTTTTGCTGTGTAATGAGTTTGCAGAATCTTTAGTAATTAATCTTTTTTTACCAGTTATAAAAGATAGAATTGCATCAATTCTTCTTAAGAATGAAGTCGTTGTTTTTGAAACCTTTATAATTGGTGGTTTCTTTTCAAAGTTTTTAGCAATTTCCGTAAAAACTTCTTTAAAACTAATATTTTCTGATACTAAAATAAACCCTTGGTTTTTAACATCACTTTCAGTTAATTCAATCATAGATTTTGCAACATCAGTAACCCCTACAAATCCTGTAACTCCCTCTGTAAAATATTTAAACCCTTTTGCAACTTTAGAAAATAACTGCCCAGTATTTAAATTCCAAAAACCAGCACCTAATATTACTCCAGGATTTACAATAATCACATCAACTCCTTCTTGACTTGCCCGCCAAACTTCCATTTCTGCACCATGTTTTGTAATAGCATACCCGTTATTTCCACTCTCAATAGACCAATCGTTCTCTTCGGTAACTACTTCGTTATTAATGGAATCTCCAATAGCAGCAATAGAACTCACAAAGCAAAGTTTCTGAACTGTACCTGCAATAGCGTAGTTTACAATATTTGCAGTACCATCAATGTTTACCTGACGCATTTTTCGATACTCTTTTGGATTAAAAGAAACCAACGCTGCAACATGATAGACCACTTCTACATTAACAAAAACTTTTTCTAAGGAAGGAACATCTGTAATATCTGCTTTAACCCATTCAATTTTTGAAAACAAGCCTTCAATATTATCCGTAAAATAAGAGAATACTTTTTTAACAGAATCCAAACTTTTTGAGGTTCTATAAATTGCTCTGACTTGTTTGTTCTGAGATGTTAATTGATATAATAAATGTGAGCCAACTAAACCAGTTCCGCCAGTTACCAAAATCATAGTTACAATTCTAAAAATCCTAGATGCTAAAGTAGTTTTTTTTGTAGGATAAAAGTATCTTTGCTCTCTTATAAATCAAAAGAATGATGACAAATTTTGTAGAAGAATTACGTTGGCGAGGATTATTACACGATATAATGCCAGATACCGAAGCCTATTTATTAAAAAATAAAACGGCTGGCTATATTGGATTTGATCCAACGGCAGATTCATTGCATATTGGTAGTTTAGTTCAGATTATTATTTTGATGCATTTTCAAAAAGCTGGCCATTCATCTATCGCTCTGATTGGTGGAGCAACTGGAATGGTTGGAGATCCCTCTGGAAAATCTTCTGAAAGAAACTTACTAGATGAAGCTACATTAGCTAAAAATATTGCTGGTGTAAAAGGACAGTTAGAACGTTTTTTAGATTTTAACGAGTCAACTTCACAAAATCCTGCAGAATTAGTAAACAATTACGATTGGATGAAAGATATTTCCCTAATCGATTTTGTGCGTGATACTGGAAAACACATCACTGTAAATTACATGATGGCAAAAGATTCTGTAAAAAAACGTATTACTGGCGAAAACACAGAGGGAATGAGTTTTACCGAATTTACGTACCAATTATTTCAAGGATACGATTTTTATCATTTATACAAAGAGAAAAACTGTAGATTACAAATGGGTGGATCTGATCAGTGGGGGAATATTACTACTGGTACAGAATTAATTAGAAGAAAAGCTCGAGGAAAAGCATATGCTATAACGGTTCCTTTAGTTACAAAGGCAGACGGAACAAAATTTGGAAAAACTGAAGGAGGTAATGTTTGGCTAGATACAAACAGGACATCTCCCTATAAATTTTATCAATATTGGTTAAACTCATCTGATGAAGATTCTGAAAAATATATTAAAATCTTTACTTTTTTATCTAAAGAAGAAATTGATGCATTAATTTTAGAACACAAAGAAGCACCTCATTTACGATTATTGCAAAAGAAAATAGGTGAAGAAGTTACTATAATGACACACGGAAAAGAAGCGTATGATAACGCAATAAAAGCTTCTAATATTTTATTTGGAAAATCTACTTCTACAGATATTAAATCTTTAGATGAACAAACATTTTTAGATGTTTTTGAAGGTGTACCACAAGCATCGGTTTCTAAAAAAGATATTGATAACGGATTAGATATGATTGGCGCATTGGCTGCTAAAACGAATTTTTTAAAGTCAAATTCTGATGCACGTAGAGCCTTAAAAGAAAATGCAGTTTCTGTAAATAAAGAAAAAGTAAAAGAAGAGTATACAATTACTTCAGCAGATTTAATCGCTAGTAAATATGTCTTATTACAACGAGGCAAGAAAAGTTATTTCTTATTAAAAGTTGAATAAATAATCTATGCTTATAAAATAAAAAAGCCAGCTAAATAACTGGCTTTTTTATTTTTCTTTTAGTAGCTTTTCCCAGTTTTTATCTGCTTTTTCTTTGAGCTCTTGAGCACCTTCTTTAACCCAAAGTTCTAGCGTATTAACCCCCCAAGCATTGTAAAATAAATACAATTTACCATCTCTTATTTCAAAGGCTTTAGGGTTTATAGACACTTTTTCACCACTTTTTCCAATTGCATAAGCGCAATAACCTCCATACTGAGGTGTATATTTAGTTGGATTTGAATTGAATATTTCTACGTTCTTTGCTGATGAGAACTTAAACTTGATTCCATCAAAAACAGTCATGAACTTCTTCTTTCCTTTTACTGCGTTGTTGTTAAAATATTCAACAACATCAAACCCTTGGGCAACATAGCCTTTTTTTAAATTAAAATTTTCTTGTGAAAAGGCAATAGAAGAAATGAATAAGAAGATTACAATTAATGGTTTCATATTAATTTATCCTGTGCTTTAATACTTCCCAATTCTTATCTCCTTTGGTTTGCAACTTTTTAGTATCTCCATCTTTCCAATCCTCTAATTTATTGCTCAACCAAGAATTATAAAATAAATATAATTTTCCATCTCTAATTTCGTATGCTTCTGCATCTATGTACATTTTTGTGTTTTTTGCAGCAACAGCGTACGCACAATATCCACCATATTGTGGAATGTATTTGGTTGGGTTGGCTTTAAAAAGCTCTAGATTCTTAGTAGATGAGAATTTAAATTTTGCCCCATCAAAAGTAGTTTGTAGTTTTTTCTTCCCTATTATAGGTTTCTTATTAACAAAATAAGATACCACATCATACCCTTCTGCTACATATCCTTTTTTAGTATTGTAATCTATTTGTTGTGAAAAAAGGGTGGTTGATATTCCAATAAATAAAAGTGTAATTAGTTGTTTCATTGATACTAGTTTTGCAAGTAGTCGATGAGGTTGCAATAAAATTACATCAACATTTCAAAAATCACTAAATCATCTTCAATACATTCTTTTTAAATAAACGAATAGAAATCAACGTCATTCCTAAGCCTATTGCCGCCAGTACTCCCATTTTGGGTAAAATTTCTGTTAAAGGCAAGCTTCTCCAAAAAATATCATAAAACCCTTGAATCCCCCAGTAATTGACACTTATTACAGCTATTTGTTGCATAATTTCTGGCATTACAAACAGTGGAATCATGCTTCCACCAATAGCCGACATTAGCATGATTATAATTGTACTATACCCCTGTAATTGTTGACGTGATTTTGCAATAGACACTAAAAATATTCCGAAACTAGAAACAGCAAAGGCTGTTGCAATTATCATGAGTACCAATGAGGTTAAGTCTTTAAATATTGGCAATCCAAAAACGATCCATGAAAACACAAACATTATGGTTAATTGTATAATAGAGATTACTAAAGCAGCAAGCATTTTTCCAAACAATACATCTGTTGGTTTTACTGGAGAGTACAATAATCGTTTTAAAGTTCCTGCTTCTTTTTCATCTAACAAGCCTCCACCAATACCAGCAATACTAAATAGTAACATCATAATTGCTGTTCCAGCTACTGCTTGTATCAAGCCTAAGTTCCCTTTCTTAGTATCTTCTTTAATTACAGATGTCATTTGCAATCCCATATTATTTTCTCCCATCATTGAGTTCACTCCTCCTTGATCAGAATTCATTAAACTCATGGCTTTTTCTTTAATATTTTTAGGAACACCTGAGAAATTTGTATCAAAAGAAGCTTCCATTTTTGCATTAATCATTTTCTTACCAACGCTAGCCATTAAGTTTTGCATCAAAACCGATTGCAACATGCCCATTTCTATCTCTCGCGCTGCATCATACTTTAATTCTAATGGTAAACTTTTTCCTAAAGCAACTGAATCTTGAAAGCCCTTTTCAACAATTAAAACCGCTACATATTTTCCTTTTTTCACCAAATCAATTGCAGTTGTTTTTTCTTCAGTAATTGTTTTTACTCCTTTTAAGGCTTCTAAATTTGATAGCACCACTTTAGAATCTTTTGTAAAATCATTGTCTACAACTAATAATTGAACTGGTTTAGCTGTTCTATTTCCACCAACTCCACCAAATGCAAATGCGAATAATGAGATCAACAAAATTGGTAGCGCAAAGGTTAACAAAGCGCCTTTTTTATCTGCAAAAAATAATTTTAAGTCTTTTTTAAATATGGTAAGTATCATGGTGTCTAGGTTGATTTATAAATATTAATCTCTTAATTGTTTTCCTGTTAAATTCAGAAATATGGTTTCTAAATTCACCTTGTTTAGCTTCAGGTCTTCAATTTGAAGTTTTACTGTATTACAAATACTAATTATGGTTGGCAACTCTTTATTCGCATCACATGCAACGGTAATAGATTGATTGTTTTGAATCAAAGAAGGAAACGCTTCTTTTAATATTTCTACTTGGGTCGAATTAATTTCTTGAAAAGTAATTTCGATCGTTTCTTTGACATTGCTTTCTTTTTGCAATTCTGATTGTGTGCCTTGGGCAACAATTTCACCATCATCTATAATTGCTATTCGATTACACAAACGTTCAACTTCTTCCATATAATGTGTAGTATACACAATGGTCATTCCTTCTTTGTTTAAGTTTTCTACAATTTCGAAAATCCGATTCCTACTTTGTGGATCAACACCAACTGTTGGCTCATCCATAAATAATATTTTTGGCCCGTGTAAAATAGCTGAGGCAATATTAATTCTACGCTTCATACCTCCTGAATATGTTTTTATTAAATCATTTTTCCTTTCAGACAACCCTATCAGCTCTAAAATAGCAGCAATTCTTTCTTTTAATTCTTTAGATGGTATTTTATACAGTTGCCCCCAAAACAGTAAGTTTTCATAGGCTGTGAAATCATCATATAATGAAATTTCTTGCGGAACGACCCCTATAAGTGTTTTGCAAATATTTGGTGATTTTTTTATATCGTTTCCATCAATAAGAATAGCCCCTTCATCACTAGATAAAATGGTACTCATCATATTTATGGTTGTAGATTTCCCTGCGCCATTTGGACCAAGAAGCCCAAATACTTCTCCTTTTTTGATTGAAAAACTGATGTTTTTAACCGCTTGTAGTTCGTCAAATGATTTTGATAAGTTGGTTACTTGTATCATTATTGTTTGCTTTTAATGATATAAAAGTATACGAAAAATTAGACGCAACAATTAATAAGTAACTGAACTGTTTAATTTTAAAGATGAATTGTAATTACAGTAAAAACTAAAGAACCATCAGATTACAACCTCTAATATCAGAATTATCAAAGCGTCCGATAATTTCAAAATTACCCATATTATCAACTTTTCCTAAATCTTGAGTTGCTATAAATGAACACGAATTATAATTAGCCAAGTCAATCACATTAATTCCGCCTGTTTTACTAGCTTGCTGAATTGTAAGCGCATCTTCTGTATCTCGAGTCAGAATTTTCATCCAAGGTGGACAGTTAAAAACGCCATTTCCTTTAGAATATCCTTGACTTAATAATTCTGTCATTCCATATTCTGAATGAATCTGTTCAACACCAAAACCATTCTTTAAAATAGCGTGCAACTCATCTCGAATAAGTTCTTTACGTCTTCCTTTCATTCCGCCAGTCTCCATTATAATGGTGTTTTTTAAGCTGAATTGCTGTAGTTCAATCAAGTCTAACAGAGCAAAAGAAACACCTATTAGCAATACTTTTTCACCAGATTTATCTAACTGAATTAACTTTTCTGCTAATTCGTTAAGATTGTTTAAGTAAAAACCGCTTTCTGGTTTTTGAGATTTCTGAATTAAATCATCAACCATATATACCAAAGAAGAACCTTGCCTCTCCAAATAATTTGGTAATAATGCCAAAACAGTATATTTTTTTATATCACCATAAAAATAATTGAAGCCATTTAGATAACTTTTCTCATACAAAGAAAGGTCTGTGACATAATGTTTACTAGTGATGCTTCCAGTTGTACCAGAACTTGTAAAAATTTCTTGAATTTCATCCAACGAAGAAATTACTTTGTGGGACTTAAAAAGTTGAATGGGTAAAAAAGGAATTTTCTTTATTGATTTTACATCTGACGTATGCACATTCAATAAATCACAAAAAGAACGATACACTCTATTATTCGCAAACTGGTGCTTAAAGACTTGCAATGCAACCTTAGTAAAATCCTCTTCGTTTTGTATGTTAAAAATAGGGTCTTGCATAAACTTTAACAAAAATAGAATTATTTAACGCAACCTTTTTACTTTTTCTACATCTTCTAAGAAAAGAATGTTATGTATCTAAAAAAAACAGCCCTTATCCTTTTTGCATCGCTACTACTAATTTCTTGTACTAAGAATTTAGAAACACAAGAAACCTCTTGTGCTACTAATCAACCTTTAAAAGAATTGGTGTGGTTAAACAACATTAAAATCACCTTTGAGCAGTCTACGGACGCCTCCAAAAAACAAATCATTCAATACACCTATAAAAATGAATCTGTATTTATGATCGACCCTTGTGTTAATTGCCCAGATAATTTATTAACAGTATACAGTTGTAGTGGAGTAAAGATCTGTGAATTTGGTGGAATTGCAGGAATAAATACTTGTCCGGATTTTTATGAACAAGCAACAAACAAAATTATCTTATGGGAAAATTAAATATATTAAAAATAGGAATTTTTATTCTTGGGATTACCTTTTTGGGTGCTTGTAGTGAGAATTCAGAATTAGAAATAGACACCAATAATTTATTAATTGGAAATTGGACTGAACCAACATACAATAATGAAAGTATTACTTTTAAGAGAAGCAATACCTTACAAAACAACAGTTATGGAGTTTCATTTAAAACTACAGGTGTTTTTATTGAACACTCATCTGGGTGGTGCGGTACACCTCCATTAGTTTTTACAGATTATACAGGGAATTGGCAAGCCCAAGACAGGTTGATCATGGTTTCTATGCAACATTTTCCAGGGAATTTCAACTGGCGAATTGTTTCACTTACCGAAAATCAATTAGTTGTACAAAGAGAATTGACGGCACAAGAAAAAGAGCATCAAAATTTAATCACTTTATTTAATGAAATCGAAACAATAGCAAACAGTGTACTTTGCACAGATGCAAACGACTGGACTTATTCTGCTTATGGCACAAAAGCATGTGGAGGGCCGCAAGGGTATATTGCATATTCTAATAAAATAAATCATGTTACATTTCTAAAAAAGATTCTGGATTACACCCAGTTAGAAGATGTATACAATAAAAAGTGGGGGATTATTTCTACGTGTGATGTTCCTTCACAACCTATAGAAATCCTTTGTAAAAATGGGAGTCCAGTGTTAAAATATTAGTTATTTTTAAATAAATATTCAAGGTATTAATTTAGAAGAACTCATACAAAAGTGTTGCCAACAAGATATCACGGCACAATCAAAAGTTTACTAAAAATTATGAAGACGCTGAAGATACCTTACAAGATAGTTTTCTTACTGTTTTTAAAAAAATAGATCAGTATGCACATAAAGGATCTTTTGAAGGTTGGATAAAAAGAATAACGATCCATACGGCCATACAAAAATATAGAGATAAGTCACGATTACAAATTGTCTCCGAAGAGAATATAAAAGAAGAAACAGAAGACGAAGAAGTTGATCCAAGCGCAGAGATAAGTGTTGATTTTCTGTTAGGCTTAATTCAACAACTACCAGATAGATATCGATTGGTTTTTAATTTATATGTATTGGATAATTTTTCACACAAAGAAATTTCTTCCATGTTAGAAATTTCAGAAGGAACTTCGAAATCTAATCTATCAAGAGCAAGACAATTCTTAAAAAAAGAAGTAGAAAGTCATCAACAAAAACAACAAGAAGCGTAGATGAATGAACATAAAAAAATAGATCGTTTTTTTCAAGAAAAACTAAAAGGCTTGGAAGCTAGTCCTAGCCCAAAAGTTTGGACAGAAATTGCGGCTAATTTAAAAAACAAAAAAAGGAAAGTTTTTCCTATTTGGTGGCTTAGCAGCGGGGTTGCTGCTATACTAATTTTGAGTGTTTTTATATACCCAATCATTTTTAACACTACTGAGAAAAACCCTATTTTAAAACAGCCCAATTTAATTGTTCAGCCTACCAAAAATTTAAAAAAACCGCTACAAGAAAAAACTTTATTAGACCCAAAAACAGAAATAGTTTCTACAGAAAAGAATCCTATAAATTCACCTATCATCTTGGCGAAAGAACCACAAATAAACACTAAAGAAAGAGATGTTGTTACTATAAAAATTGCTATGAATACAGAAAAAAAACCTGTGATTATTAAAGAAAAATATCAAGATTCTCTACTTACTTCTAAAGAAATAAAAAAAGATAGTATTTCTAGGGATTCAACATTTACTCAAAAAAAGAAAAAAGATTTTCTTTCAGAAATAAAAAAGAACAGTCTAAAAGTTACAGAAAACAAGAGCTCAAATAAATGGTCATTAGCCCCTGTTTTTTCTATTATTAATTCCAATTCTTTTTCCAATACATCTTCTTTAGATGCAAGTTTACAAGCAAGTAAAACCAAAGGGAAAAGCAATTATTCATACGGGGTGAAAATTGCGTATCAATTAAATAACAAATGGGCAATTCAATCTGGTGTTCATTTTCAAAAATTAGATTATGCAACCAACAATCTAGCAGTTGTTTCTAATATTTCAGGAAACAATTTTAGAAACATCAACTATGCAAGTACAAGCTCTAATTTTTCTATTAGCTCTTCTAATGCAGAAAAAGATGTCCTATTACTTAGCGGTGCAAACTTACTAACAGATAAAGCAACACTTATACAAACTTATGGGTATTTAGAAATTCCAATAGAAACTACCTACGAATTTATTCGTGCCAAAAAATTTAAAGCTCATTTTATTACAGGGATTAGTTCTTTGTTTTTAACTAAAAACAACATTGAAATAACCTCTCGTTCTTTTTCTGAAATATTAGGAAAAGCAAATAACTTAAATTCCTTTAACCTAAGTGGTAACCTAGGGCTTGATTTTGATTTTGCATTGAATCCAAAATTAAAGCTAACCGTAAATCCAATGTTAAAAATACCTTTGAAAACTTTTTCAAAAAACTCAAATGGATTTAAACCATACTTAATCGGGGTTTACACAGGTCTTAAATATCAATTCTAAATTTAGAAAAATCATGAAAAAATATCTTTTACTAGTATTGAGTATCATTTTACTTAGCTCGTGTCTAAAAAATACAGAGCCCCTTCAAGAATTAAAACTACTTCCCATAGATGAAGTTTCAGTTCCTGCATTTTTCACATTTAATCAAGTAGACACAATCAAAGTAAAATACACATTGCCAAATAGCTGTCATTATTTTCACAGCTTGTATTACCAATACCAAGATACCACCAGAATTATTGCCATAAGAGCTGTTAAAATTTCAGATAGATCTTGCGCTGAAGTCATCCAACAAAAAGAATTAAAAATCCCAATTTTAGTTTCTCAAAGAGAAGATTATCTATTAAAATTTTGGAAAGGAAAAGATAATAACCAAGAAGATATATTTGAAGAAATCATAATTAGTGTTAAATAATTTTTATTTCTCTTCATTTGGCCTTATTTTTGGTATTGCTATTGATGATTTTCTTCCAAAAAAAGAAATAAATTTTATTACATTTTTAATCCCCTAAATTAAATTGTTATAATGAAAAAGTACAAACTTATTACCTACAGAACCTTAACGGGTACAAAAAAAATTCTTAAAATTCCTAAGAAAAAATCCGGTCAATGGATTATTTATCAAAACGATGAACCCACGTATTTAGTAGATTGTTTTGATTTTAAAACGGAATCTAATTTAATTATGAACAATCTTATTCTTAGTGAAAGAAAATCTATTGATGAGGTTATTAAAAAAATTAGAAAGAATAAGAAAATAAAACTTTCCTTACCAAAAACACCCATTTTTGAATTTGAAGTAAAGTCTGAAATCAAAGAGCTTCAATTAGCACCTTTGCCCGAAGAGTGGCTTTAAGTTTATTTGTTTAATATTAAACAATTTTCTTTTTTTTGTTTAATCTTTAGTCTATAAATTATTTGTAGTTTTGGTGTTCAGTTTTAACAGCTAAATTTCAATATAAAATGACAGATTTTGGTATTAAAGAAGCCTTACAAGCATTAGGTTTAAAAGACATAAACGATGGAACTTCTACAGGTTCAAATAATTTCTCGAACGGTGATCTTATTGAAAGTTATTCTCCGGTTGATGGTAAATTAATTGGAAAAGTAAAAACTACCACAAGAGAAGATTACGATAAAGTAATGGCTACGGCAACTGATGCCTATTTGTCATTCAGAAATATGCCTGCTCCACAAAGGGGAGAAATTGTTCGTCAATTCGGAAATAAACTAAGAGAACTTAAAGAACCTTTAGGTAAATTGGTTTCTTATGAAATGGGGAAATCTTTACAAGAAGGGTATGGAGAAGTTCAAGAGATGATTGACATCTGTGATTTTGCAGTAGGTTTATCAAGACAATTAAACGGACAAACAATTCCATCTGAACGTCCTGGACATGTTATGAGAGAGCAATGGCACCCAATTGGTGTTGTCGGAATTATCTCTGCATTTAACTTTCCAGTAGCTGTTTGGGCTTGGAATACCGCTTTAGCGTGGATTTGTGGTGATGTATGTGTATGGAAAGGTTCTGAAAAAGCTCCTTTATGCTCAGTTGCTTGTCAAAATATCATTGCTGATGTATTAAAAGAAAATAATTTACCAGAAGGGATCTCTTCTATTATTAATGGAGATTACAAAGTAGGTGAATATATGACCACTGATACTAGAATTCCTTTAGTATCAGCTACAGGTTCTACAAGAATGGGAAGAATTGTTGGTGCTACTGTTGCAGAACGTTTCGGAAAATCTTTATTAGAATTAGGTGGTAACAATGCTATTATTATTACGCCAACTGCAGATTTAAAAGTAGTGGTTCCTGGTGCTGTATTTGGTGCTGTTGGTACTGCTGGACAACGTTGTACTTCGACCAGAAGATTAATTATTCACGAATCTGTATACGATAAAGTAAGAGATGCCATTGTAGGTGCCTATGGGCAATTAACGATTGGAAATCCCTTGGATGAAAAGAACCATATTGGGCCATTAATTGACCACGATGCTGTGAATGCTTATTTGGATGCTATTAAAAGAGCAAAAGCTGAAGGTGGAAAGGTATTGGTTGAAGGTGGTGTTTTAGAAGGAGAAGGATACGAAAGTGGATGCTACGTAAAACCAGCTATTATTGAGGCTGAAAACCATTTCGAAATTGTTCAACACGAAACATTTGCTCCTGTTTTATATTTAATAAAATATTCTGGAGAAGTAGAAAATGCTATCGGCAAACAAAATGGTGTTGCACAAGGATTGTCTTCTGCAATTATGACCAATGAATTAAAAGAAGCTGAAAAATTCTTATCATATGCAGGTTCTGATTGTGGTATCGCAAACGTAAACATCGGAACTTCTGGTGCAGAAATTGGTGGTGCTTTTGGAGGTGAAAAAGAAACTGGTGGTGGACGTGAGTCTGGATCTGATGCTTGGAAAGTATACATGCGTAGACAAACTAACACCATAAACTATTCTGATGAATTGCCATTGGCACAAGGAATCAAGTTTGACTTATAAAACCTAATTTTTTAATCATAAGATTCTTAAGTATATAAAAAAACCACGCAATTTGCGTGGTTTTTTTGTTAGTGCTCTTTTTCTAGAGATTTTATCTCGATAATTCCATGCGTAATATTAAGGTCTACATGACCGTAATAATTTTCCTTATTCTTAACTTTTTTCTCAAGCATCATAAATTTATTTTTTCCTTTTCTAGGTTTAAAGCTCATTTTCTGTTTATCAATAACAAAAGAAGTAGTGTTTCCAAATGCAGTTAATGATACTGTATTTTTTTTATCAAAAAAATATACTTTTGAATAATCCCCAACAAACTTAAAATCCACGAAATTCTTATAAAAATTATAGAAGTAAAGTTTACTATTAAAATCTTCAAAATCAACATTTTTACCAATTTCTCCTATTTGAATTTTTGAAGTTTCTGTGTTAAGTTTTGCATCAGAAATTGAACCGATTGCAACCTTAGTTACATCTTTAAAGAAATAGTTTCCACCGACAACTTTTTCTGACTGAAAAATTCCAGAATGTAAACTAAACTTATTTTGTTCAGATTCTAATCTTTTAAATTTTAAATAGGTATTAAATGAATTAAGTTCAATTGAATTTGAAATATCATAATTAAAGTTAATTTTAGACCGTAGCGCTTTGATTTTAAGTATCAAATATTTAGGAGCTTTAATGATAAACTTCTGCTCAAATTTTCTGCTTAGCTTACCAAAATATTTATTTGGGTTTTCTCTTTTTAACTTTCTAAAATAATCATTTGAGCCAGGTCCAGAACTAAAGTGAATTTCTTTTAATAAAGAATCTTTAGATTTGTATAAAAATTTATTAGATCTTATATTTCTGAAATAATTTTTAATGTGTTTTTTATATGTATCAATATCTACCTCAATAAAGTAGAGTTCGCCTAAAAACATAGAGTTTTTCACTTCTAGGTTTACAACATTACTACTCTTTGTAGCACTTGCATACAAATCTTTAAAAGCTTTAAAAACTACTTCTTCTGAACTTTTATTAAAAAGAATCGAATAATCAATGTGAATTTTATTATCGGTAGATTCTACAAACTGAATTGTAGCATTGTCAACATCAAGGTTTAAAATTGTGTTTTGATTTACTTCAAAGCTTTTTTTCAAGACCAGTTTTTCTGTTTGAGAAAAGCTTGTATTTACTGTAAAAACAAATATAATACTATAAATAAATTGTTTCATTACTTGTGTTTTTTTGGTTTAATTCTTTCAAGTGTTCTTTAATATTTTTTAATAATTGAAGTCTATTCTGAAGGTTATTTATTAGTGATTCTAGAATATTAATATTATTTGGGTTCTCCTCAAACCGCACAGAAACTTCTTTGTAATTAATGTCTAAATTCATTAATTTCTCTTTGTATTTTTTAATCAATTTTTTATCTGCTGTTAGCTTTACAAAAGTGTTCCATTCAGTATCAATATTTTGCAAATATTCTTTTTCAATCTGTTTAACTTGTGCAAATAGTGTTGAGTTATTTTCTGTTTTTAAATCCAACAAATAATACCCAACAGAAAAAATTAAAACAATTGAGGCAGCAATTTTCAATGTTTGGAAAAAAGGTTTTGACTTCTTCTTTTTATTAAACCTTTCTAATTTCCCTAAAAATTCCCCTTCATGAAAATTTGGTAGCTTCTTTTTAGGATATGCATCATTTTTAAAAAGTTCTCTAATATCTCGCTTCATGTTTTTGTGCTTTTAAAAGTTCTTGTAATTGCAATTTCCCTCTTCTTAAGTGTGTTCTTGATGTTTTAATTGGAATCTTCAATATTTCAGCTATTTCAGAATGATCATAGCCTTCAATCAAATATAATTTGACAACCAATTGCTGTTTTTGATTCAATTTTTCAATGGCCAATAAAATCATCCCCTTGGTTATTCCAATATCAAAATCCCAGTTCTCATCAGCCATTATTTCTAGTGGATACATTTCCATAGAAATGGTTTCTATTTGTTTCTTCTTTAACGTATCTATACATTGATTGATCACAATACGTTTTAACCACGCCCCAAAACTTGTTTTTTCTGTATAGCTGTCTAATTTAGAAAATGCCTTTATAAAACCTTCCTGAACCACATCTTTTGCCTCTTCTTCATACTTCATATATTGAGAAGCAATAAAAAACATCGCTTCACAATATAATTTATAGAGTTTCATTTGTGCTTTGTGATTTCCCTTTTTACTCTGTGAAATCAATAAATTTATCTTTTGAGACATGTAGGATAGTTGGTTCTGCTATTAAAAACGAAATTGTTTTAATAGAGTTTCAAAAAAGAGGAAATTTTATTGGTATTTTACTTTTCGCAACACGCGCATTGCTTCTTTGTACTTGATATAGGTAGTTTTGTTTGGTAAATTCTTAATATACTCTTTGGCTTTACGTAATTGATTTGGAGCCTCTAAATGGCCATATAAATAACTAATCAAGTAGTTTGTTGGCAAACGCAAAACATCTTCATGTTCTATTACTGAAAGCCCCTGTTTTTTCTCTATTTTAGAAACGATACTATTACTATTCTTGAAAACATGATCAATTACTGATGCATCAAATATCGGTGGTGTAAACAAAAACTCTTTTACAATATCGTGCTTGCCATTATTTTTAAAATTAATAATGGTTTTTTCTAACGGATAATGAGTTTCTTTTTTATCTATTCCAAGCAGTATATATTCAGTAATAATAAACGAATGCGAATTGTAACTAATTTGCACTTCATCTAATGCTGAAAAAAACAAGCGTACTTGCTCGTTTATCAACTCAATATCTACTCTAGAGAAGAATTCTTCTCCTTTGATTCTTGTTTTTTTTCCTGCCCAACACAATACAAACTGTTCATTAAAAACTTTGTAATGTGGATTGTATTCTTTTTTATGATTGTTGATAAAATCAAAAACACCATTTAATGTTAATTCGATATTACTTTTAGCGTTTTTTTCAATAGCTTCTACTATTGTTTGGTTTGTGTTTTTAAGTTCGAAATCACCTTTAGAAGGCATTGAATTGCTCCCTCTTCTAAAAAAGACGGACCCTTTTTTATACTTCCAAGAGTTTTTTGCAAGTGATGTAACCTTATTATTTGGGGAAATAGTAACCAACCCAATTACCTTATGACGAGGTAATGTTGGAAAAGGCACATTTTCGTATTGAATTTTTGGTGAATTTGTTAAATACGCATTTGCTAAGTTTTGAATTTTGCTGTCATCAAAAAAATCGACACCAACAATTTTGTTTACTTCATCCTCTATACCAATAACTATATAAGAATTGTTTGTTGGGTTCGAATTTGATAATGCACAGATATGTTTGATAAACTTTGCTTTGCCTTCTTTATTATGTAATGATAATTTTTGCTTTTTGTCATAAAAACTATTCTCATCATTATGAGACATTAGGTTTTTTATTAAAAGGCGTTTATTTATCATACTTGTTTAGGCTACTGCATGTCCTTGGCTTGCTTCTAATAATTCAAACCAATCTTCTAATTCCAATTCTATTTTAGTTGCTTTTTGAGCATTCTGGATCCGGTTTTTATTGGTGGTTCCAATAACAGGGTGAATTTTTGCAGGATGTTTACATATCCATGCTAACAACAATTGATCTTCTGTTGCATTGTATTTTTTACAAAGTTTTTTTAGTACAGTTCTAATCCTTATGATTTGTGCTGTTTCCTCTTTAAAAACATTTCCTATCGGACTCCAACACATTGGTGTAATCGCATTAATTTGCATTGCATCTAATGTACCATCAACCATGGCTGAATTTTCCGTTAAAGAAAATTCTATTTGATTTACAGAGGTTTTCTGGCTAGTTTCAATCAGTTCTATTTGTGATTGCGTAAAATTTGAAACTCCAAACTCCTTAATTTTCCCTTCTGATTGTAATCTTGAAATTGCCTCATTAATCTCTGTCGGATGCATTAGCGGACTTGGTCTATGAAGCAACAATACATCTAAATATTCTGTTTGCAAATTTTTCAAAGAGTGCTCAACACTTTCAATAATATAGGATTTAGAATACTCATAATGCCCAATTGTATTGTTTCTCGTTTTTCCAACTAATTGAATGCCACATTTTGAAATTAGTTGAATGTCTTCTCTTGCTATCTTACTTTGATTAAATGCCTTACCAAATTGTGCTTCGGTAGTATAATCACCATAAATATCTGCATGATCAAAAGTGGTAATTCCAGCTTCTAAAGTAATTTCTATTTGTGCAGTCATTTCATCTATAGATAATTGTTTTCCCCAATTTCCCCAAGACATGCAACCCGATATAATCCTTGAATAGTTACTCATAAATTAATTCTTATTCATAATTGTTGCTGATGCTTGCGCGGTTGGATACACAATTAAATCTTCAATATTCACATGATACGGTCTGGTAATCACAAAATGAATAATGTCTGCGATGTCTTCTGCTTGCAGTGCTTTATAGCCTGAATACATAGATTTTGCTTTTTCTGAATCTCCTTTAAAACGCACATCAGAAAATTCTGTTTCTACAGCTCCTGGGTGAATTGCCGCAACACGAATGTTGTACTTGTTTAAATCTATCCTCATAGACTTATTTAAAGCGTTTACAGCATGTTTTGAGGCGCAATACACATTTCCGTTAGGATATACTTCTTTTCCTGCAACTGAGCCAATATTAACGATAAAACCACTGTTTCGTTCTGTCATTTTTGGAATGATTGCCTTTGATACATACAACAACCCTTTTACATTGATATCTAACATGGCATCCCAGTCATCAGTATCTCCATCTTGAATGGTACTTAATCCATGTGCATTCCCAGCATTATTCAATAAAATGTCTATGTTGCTAAAATTTTCTGGTAAAGAATTAACAGCAGCAAATACTTCTTCTTTATTACGAACATCAAATTGCAATATTGTTACATCTGTTAGTTTTCCAAGTTCACTTTGAAGTGCTTCTAATCGTTCTTTTCTTCTACCGCACAGTATCAGTCGAATGTTATTTTTTGCAAAAAGCTCTGCAGTGGCTTTTCCAATGCCCGAAGTTGCTCCTGTAATAAATGCCGTTAAACTCATTAATTTTGTTTTTGTTAAAGATACTTTAGTTGTTAGTAAAAACAAAAAATTAGGCATGAAAAAACCGCTCTACCTCTAGAGCGGTTCCCTTTAGATGGTTGCTTAACCAACCAACTAAAAATCAACTAACCAAACTTTATTTTAAATGTCTTCTAACTTTCGTTTTTCTTTCTATTTTAGTTCGTTTTCTACCACTGTTCCTTACATTTGGTTTTGATGTATTACCTTTTAAGTATTGAATAAAACCTCTTCCTTTAAATTCATAAGTTGTTTGTGAACTTATGTGGTACAAACTTATTTTACTGTCATTAATAACGCTTAACTCAAATTCTTCATTGTCTCCGTTATCATAATTAAGTGTTAAAATCTTTAGGTCATCATAATTTTGAACATCAAACACTTCATAATCCCCTACAAAACCCCAGTCTATAACATCAATATCTGTGCCAAAAACATCTTTTGAAGAGTAAAATGTCGTATTGTTTTCTGGTGTAAATTGCAAGTAATTTTCTTCATCAAAAGGGTTTATTGATCCAGTAGTACTTGTGCTTATTTTTTCCCAAGCAACATACTCTTGTAAAAAATACTCGATGTTTTCATAAAACAATTTATCATAATCAAAATTATTTCTTTGGTAACCAACCAAATAATACGAAACATTATTAAATGTGTCTTCTATTCTAATTTCATTTGCAGAAATTTGATATACTTCAAAGTCATAGCGCCCGTCTTGATTATGAAATGCTTCTAAATACCCATTATACGTATCATAATTTCCCACTTTAATTCCTAAACCATTCCCTGTAACTCCAATATCAGCAATATTGTTATTGGCATACATCTGTCCATTTAAAAACGAAACGGTAAATGCTTTAGATAAAAAAGGTACATCTCCTGTTCCAGTTGTTTTATGATAGTCTATATACCATACGTCATATTCTGATACAACTTCTTCTAAGGGCACTTCGTAAATAACATCATCAATTGTACATGAGTTAAAAAATGCACCTGTAACAAAAAGGATTAAAAGTAATTTTACTGATTTCATCTGCCTAAGTTTAATGGTTATATAACAGCATTTTCAAATTACGTGCCAAAAAAGAAAAGGCAACCAAATTTGGTTGCCTTTTTAAACTGTTTCTCCCTATTTCTATGGGTAAAAAATAGTTTCCGTTTTTTTTATTTTTGAAACTTTATAATAAAATGTTTTCTTCCCAACCATATATTTAATAACCGCTTCGTTAGCTTGTACGTTAAATGGAATAGTTACTTCTTTAATTTTTGATTTTCTAGCTCTTGGTCGCGGTTCATCTCCTTTATAGGTAATTGTTTCTTTAACTACAAGAGTTCTGCGAGAGGTATTTAGATTCACCACTAAATATTCTTTTCCTTTTCTATGCTCTAGACTTGGATTATTCTTTCTTCCTCTAAAATAAATACTTTTAATCGCGATGTTAGATTTGTTGTCAATTCCAATAATTAAATTTGTCCCACTAACACCCGGCTGTCCACCAACCCAATTCTGATAGGTAGCTCCTGTAATTGTAAACGGTGCAGTTTCTGTTAACTTTAAAGTGCTACATTGTGAAAAGCTACATGCAACACAAATAAAAAATAGTAGTTTTATTGTTTTCATAGATGGTAATTTTACTAGTGTATTTCAAATGATGTACCAATCTACAAAAAAAGAGCTTATCAATATTGATAAGCTCTTTTTAATATATTATTTAGAAAAAATTTCTAGTTATTCAATGCTTCAGCACCACCTACAATCTCTAATATTTCGTTAGTAATTGCTGCCTGACGTGCTTTATTATATGTTAATAATAATTCATCACGTAAATCAGTTGCATTGTCTGTTGCCTTATGCATTGCAGTCATACGAGCACCATGCTCTGAAGCAAAACTATCTCTAATTGCTTTATATAACTGTGTTTTTAATGATTTTGGAATCAACTCCAATACTATCTCTTCTTTAGAAGGCTCAAAAATATAATCTTGATTTGCAGCAGTATTTTCTCCTTCAATTGGTTTGATTGGTAAAAATTGCTCTACAGTAGTTATTTGAGTTGCAGCGTTTTTAAATTGATTGTAAACAATTTCGATTTTATCGTAGCTTCCATCAACAAATAAATCCATTAACTTTTCTGCAATAACAGCAACATTATCAAATGTTAACGCATCAAATATTTCGTTTTTTGATTCTATTACATTGTATGTTTTTGATAAAATGTCATTTCCTTTTTTACCAATAGTTAATAAATCTACAGAGGCGTCTTTATAGTTAGATTCAATTGCTTTTACTGTTCCTTTGATAACAGATGAATTAAATCCTCCACACAAACCTCTATTAGAAGTAATTACAACAATTAAAGCTTTAGAAACTTCTCTTTGATTAGAGAACTCTCCACCAGCATCACTATCTAAAGTAGCGCTTAAGTTTTGTAACAACTCGGTTAACTTAGATGAATATGGGCGCATTGCCGTAATTGCATCTTGCGCTTTTTTCAACTTTGCAGCAGAAACCATTTTCATGGCTCTAGTAATTTGCATTGTAGAACCAATAGATGTTATTCTGTTACGTATTTCTTTTAAGTTTGCCATTCTATGTTGAATTAGGTGTAGTAGCCGAGTGTTCGTTATTTAGAACGAACACTCAAACTCCTAATTTAATATTTGCTTGAAATCTCTTTTGCTGCAGCTTCTAATGTAGCTGTAACTTCACTAGTTAATTTACCAGCTTTTAATGTATCTAATGCATCTCTATGTTTTGCATTTAAATACGAGATATAATCTTTTTCGAATTCTTTTACTTTTTTTACAGGAACATTACTTAACAAGTTTTTAGAACCTGCATAAATAATTGCAACCTGATCTTCTACAGAAAAAGGATCATTTTGTGCTTGTTTCAAAATTTCAACATTACGTTGTCCTTTAGAAATTACATTCATTGTAGCTGCATCTAAATCAGAACCAAACTTTGCGAAAGCTTCTAACTCACGGTATTGTGCTTGATCTAATTTTAAAGTTCCAGATACTTTCTTCATTGACTTAATCTGTGCATTACCACCAACACGAGATACAGAAATACCTACGTTAATTGCTGGACGAACACCAGAGTTAAATAAATCTCCATCTAAGAAGATCTGTCCATCAGTAATCGAAATTACGTTTGTTGGAATGTATGCAGAAACGTCACCCGCTTGAGTTTCAATAATTGGCAATGCTGTTAAAGAACCTCCACCTTTTACAATTCCTTTTAAAGAATCTGGTAAATCGTTCATGTCTTTAGCAATTCCATCATCATTAATTACCTTAGCAGCACGTTCTAATAAACGAGAGTGTAAGTAAAATACATCTCCAGGGTATGCCTCACGTCCCGGTGGTCTTCTTAACAATAAAGAAATCTCACGGTAAGCAACTGCTTGTTTAGATAAATCATCATAAATAATTAATGCAGGTCTTCCAGAATCTCTGAAATACTCTCCAATTGCAGCTCCTGCAAATGGTGCATATACTTGCATAGAAGCAGGATCTGATGCATTGGCTGCTACGATAGTAGTATATGCCATTGCTCCTTTTTCTTCTAACATGTTTGCGATGGCAGCAACCGTAGATGCTTTTTGTCCAATTGCAACATATATACAAAATACTGGCTCACCAGCATCGTAAAATTCTTTTTGGTTTAAGATGGTATCTAAAGCTACAGTAGATTTACCTGTTTGACGGTCACCAATGATTAACTCACGTTGTCCACGTCCTACAGGAATCATTGCATCAATTGCTTTAATTCCAGTTTGTAAAGGCTCAGTTACTGGCTCACGAAAAAT
>MAAC01018907.1_pt1 | contig 23465 bp, 21 predicted proteins | sample 1115981 | NCBI WGS metagenome assembly MAAC01 (sample SAMN04961126, study PRJNA320927) | seawater metagenome | isolation source: sample BD02T64 sea water enriched with oil for 64 days | place: USA:Gulf of Mexico | collected 2013-07-27
ATCATTTCACCGTACATGACATCGGCAAGACCATGGATACGAACGATACCGTCAGAAACGGATACGATAGTACCTTCGTTTCTAGCCTCAGTTTTAATATCGAGGCTGTCGATACGTTGTTTGATGATCTCGCTAATTTCAGATGGTTTCAGCTGTTGCATTCTCTATTCCTCAACCCTACTGATTAATTGCTTCGGCGAGCCTGGCCAAACGACCACTTACTGACCCGTCGATGATTGTGTCGCCTGCGCGGATAACCGCTCCACCAATAAGGGTGGCGTCTACAGAGACTTTAATATTGATCGTCCGTTGTAGACGCTGCTGTAGTGCGGCGGCCAAACGGTCTTGCTGGGCTTGATCCATCGTACGTGCTGCAACGACATCAACATCCAGCGTTTTATCTTGCTCTGCTTGAAAGACATTAAATTGAACGTGTATTTCTGACAGTAGAGGCAAACGACGGTTGTCCGCTAAATTCCTGAGGAAGTTAGCGCCCTTATCGTTTAAGCCATCGCCACAAATACCGATCAATTTCTCGGCTTTTTCTGCTGGAGTTTGATCCGGTGCGCTAATGAGTTCAGCAACCGCATCGAAATCCGACAGACCGGCCAATAGGCTCAACATTTCTGCCCATTGATCAACCGCACCTTTCTCATTGGCATACTCGAAAGCAGCCTTTGCATAGGGGCGAGCTAATGTACTTAGTTCAGCCATTGGTTACCCCTAGAGTTGCGCGGCTAGGCCGTCAACGATGTCGCGATTATCTTCTTCGCTAATCGAACGCTCAAGAATTTTCTCGGCACCGGCAATTGCCAATACGGCAACCTGGCTGCGCAGTTCTTCACGCGCCTTGTTGCTTTCCTGCTCAATTTCAGCCTGGGCGGAAACGATGAGACGGTCACCTTCTTCACGAGCCTTATCTTTCGACTCATCAATGATCGTGCTGGCACGTTTTTTCGCGTCATCGATAATTGATGCCGCTTCCTGCTTAGCTTCTTTCAGCTGGTCTACCGCTTTATTCTGGGCCAGCTCAAGATCACGTACTGCGCGATCAGCTGCTTCCAGACCATCGGCAATTGTTTTCTTACGCTCTTCCATCGCACCGATAAGTGCGGGCCAAACAAACTTCATGCAGAACCATACAAAGATGGAAAATGAAATTACCTGGCCTAGAATCGTTGCATTGATATTCACATCAACACCCCTTCAGGTTTATAGATATCTGTTGAATGGTACTAACTTAACCCGGTGCTACAACAAACAGGAGGTACAAGCAGATACCAACAGAGATCATAGGTACAGCATCAACCAGACCCATAACAATGAAGAACTGCGCACGTAACATAGGTACTAATTCTGGCTGGCGAGCTCCACCTTCCAGGAATTTGCTGCCCAGAATACCAACGCCGATTGCTGCGCCAACAGCACCCAGACCCATCATGATTGCGCCTGCAAGGTAGATTAATGAAGTTTCCATTGTTGCTCCCGTTGTGTCTCTAAACTTAAAGTAGTATTGAAGTGAGGTTTATCTTAGTGATCATCAAACGCCATAGCCATGTAGACAATGGTAAGCACCATGAATATAAAGGCCTGGAGCACGATGATTAAGATATGGAATATGGCCCAGGGTACCGACAGCGCCCACTGGATCCAGAAAGGTAGTAATGCGATGAGGATGAAGATCATCTCACCCGCATAGAGGTTGCCAAACAATCGCAAACCTAATGAAATGGGCTTGGCCAGCAAGTTAACAATTTCTAAAAAGAGATTGATCGGCAAGCCAAACTTACCAAAGGGATGGAAAGCAAGCTCGGCCGCAAAGCCACCCAGACCCTTTTGTTTAATACTGAAGAAGATCACCACAGCGAAGACGCTTAGAGCTAGACCCATGGTGATATTAACGTCGGTTGAAGGTACAACCTTGAGAAAATGCAAGCCAAAGACTTCGCCGAGTCTTGGCAAAAAATCGATGGGCACCAAATCCATGAAATTCATCATCAACACCCATACGAATATGGTCAGTGCCATTGGTGCGATCACCTTACTCTGGTGATGAAACATACCTTTTACATTGTCATCGACAAAATCGACAATCATTTCAACAAAATTCTGCATACCGCCGGGAACACCGGTGGTGACGCGCTTAGCGACTCGATGAAACACGAACATAAAGATCATGCCGAGGGCTAATGAAAAACCAAAGGTGTCAACATTAAGCGCCCAGAAACCCATTTGCGTGGCTTCTTCACCACTGCGCGCAAGACCCCAGGTACCATCGGCGTGCTGCCCATAGGTGAGGTTGGTCAGGTGGTGGGTGATATATTCCCGTGAGGTTATTGTTTCACTGGACATCTATAGCTCTCAATCTTCCACATTCAATTAAAGTCTTTCTCTAATACCAGCGGCGTCACTACAAAGGCGACCTGCGCTATTAAGAAAGCCACAAATAACATGATTGCATGCCGCCCTTGTATTAGCTCTGGCAGGAATTTAAATACCCAAGCAAAACAAACGGCCACAATGACAAACTTCCCTACTTCACCCACATAAAACCTTGCGAGTATCATGCCGGGACTTGCATTTTTTGGTAACTTGAGCGAAACAATAGCGAAATAAGCACTGGCTATAACATTGATCATACAACCGACCAATGCCGCCTCTGACATCTTGCGGTCAAACACTATGTAGGTGCTAACCACAAGCAACAGACTAATAACCAACTGCACCCCAATAAAACCGAATGCTAATTTAGTACCGCTTTTGTTTACATTACTGCTATTCACTAGCAGGTTGCTCCCTCATCAAGGCCGCTATGGGGCTCTTCTGAGATCCGCAGTTGCGCTTTAATTTCACAGTAATCAAGGTTTAAGATACCGTGCGACGCCACTTTGGGCGCGCATTATAATCACGATGTAGTTCCCAAGCAACCGATAAGATTGTTAATTAAACAGCTATTTTCGTTACTTATTCACAAACCGAGCAAGTCACTTGATGTGAGTCAATATACCATCGAGCTCATCAAGGCTGTTGTAGCGAATAACCATCTTGCCCTTACCTGCACTACTGTGCTGAATTGCCACACCAGCACCTAGCTGTTCCGACAACTTTTGTTCCAGTCGTTGAATGTCTGGGTTTTTGTGTTTAACGGGGCCCAACAATGGCTTTTTATCCAGCCATTGCCGCACTAGGGCCTCAGTTTGGCGCACGGTCAAACCCTTGCCGACAACTATTCTGGCAACTTCCAGCTGACTTGTGGCCTGCAAGGGTAGTAACGCTCGGCCATGGCCCATATCAATATCGCCACGCTCAAGTAGAAGTGCGACTTCCGGCTGTAAGGCCGTCAAACGCATTAAATTGGCCACAGTCGAACGCGGTTTACCAACCGCTTCGGCAACTTCATTCTGACTGTAGCCAAATTCCTGCTGCAAGCGTGTCAAGGCTTGCGCCTCTTCGATGGCATTGAGATCTTCGCGTTGAATATTTTCAATCAAGGCCAGGGCAATGGCATCTTCGTCGGATATATCTCTGACGATAACCGGTACAGCATCCAAGCCCGCTAACTGAGCGGCTCGCCAACGTCGCTCTCCGGCAACGATTTCATAACGATCTTTTTTCGCTAAAGAGCGAACCATTATCGGCTGCATAATACCCTGGCGGCGTATCGACTCAGCTAGTTCATCCAGGGCTGCCGGATTCATATCCTTGCGAGGTTGATACTTGCCGCGCTGTAGAAATTCTACGGGCAGCTCACGCAGCTCTGTCTCCCTCTTATCTTCCACAATGTGATCGATGATTTGTGCTTCGACAGATACACCCATCTCGTCACCCAGTAGTGCGTCCAGTCCCTTGCCGAGTCCTTTTTTCTTGCCACTCATAATCTATCCATTCTCTTGCATTCGTCCACTCTCTGCTCTTCGGGATTTTCGACGCAGTAATTCACTGGCCATGCCCAGATACGCCGCGGCCCCTTTTGAACTGCGATCGTATTGCAGTATTGGCTGGCCGTAACTCGGCGCCTCTGCCAAACGAACATTTCTTGGTATTACCGACTGATATACCCGCTCACCAAAATGCGTGTGTAACTGGTTGGAGACATCTTTTGTCAGGCTATTGCGAGGGTCGTACATGGTACGCAAAATGCCCTCCACCCGCAGAGCTGGATTGAGTAACTTGCCCACTTTGGCAATGGTATTGACCAGGGCGGACAGTCCCTCCAGTGCATAGTATTCACATTGCATGGGGATGATGACGCTATTGCTGGCAACCAGAGCGTTGACCGTTAGCATACTTAAAGCGGGGGGGCAGTCGATAACGATAAACTGATAGCGATCATCCAGGCTTTGAAAGGCCTGTAGTAGGCGCTTTTCTCTGCCTGAAATCTGCATTAATTCCACCTCGGCGGCTGTCAAATCCGCATTCGCCGGAATCAAATCATAACCTGCTTCAACACAGGTAATAATTGCCTCATCGGCGCTGCATCGTCCCGTAAGCACATTATAAATCGAGGTTTGCAGTTGATCTTTTTCCACGCCACTGCCCGTCGTGGTGTTCCCCTGGGGATCCAGGTCGACCAATAACACCCGTTTACCCAGGTGGGCCAGGGCAGCGGCAAGATTAATACTAGTCGTGGTTTTACCAACACCGCCTTTCTGGTTGGCTATCGCATAGGTGGGAGTCAAGGTTTAACCTTTAATTTATGGTTTTTCGATGATTATTAGGTGGCGCTGCTGATCCAGTGTGGGAACATCTAGCTCGATAGCCTGTTCGACCTTATAGCCTTTCGGTAGCTCGCTCAACTCTTTATCGGGGTAGCGCCCCTTCATGGCGTAAAAGTAGCCCCCTGGAGCGAGCAAGTGTTCACTGCCCTCTATCATATCCGTCAATGAGGCAAAGGCTCGGCTAATAACGCCATCGTAGGGCTGATCAGGTTCATGCTCTTCAACCCGGCCCTGCAATTCCTTGACGTTACTCAACTTCAAGGCCGTCTTTATCTGGAATAAAAAACGCACTTTTTTACCGTTACTATCGAGCAAGCTGAAGGCTTTATCGGGGTGAGTAACAGCCAGGGGAATGCCCGGTAAACCGGCACCGGTACCGACATCGATAAACGCCTGTCCCTGTAAATATTGACCAATACTGAGGCTGTCGAGCAGGTGATAACTGAGCATCTGCACCGGATCCTTGATCGAAGTCAGGTTATAGGCCCGGTTCCAGCGTTGTAGCAAACCAAGGTATTGCAACATGGCTGCTCTCGCCTGATCACCGATCTGCAAACCCTGAGCCGCTATGCCTTCTTTCAGTGCGATATCTAATTGTGCGACGGAGATTTCACTCGACGACTTAGGCAAAATGTTCAGCCACAACGGCCCTCTTTTTTAAATAGATCAACAAAAGTGACAGCGCTGCTGGAGTAACACCCTGAGTGCGTGCCGCCCGCGCTAACGTGGCTGGTCTGGCTTCGTCGAGCTTATGCTTGACCTCATTGGATAGCCCCTTCACTTCTGAGTAGTCGAAGTCCTCGGGAATGACGGTGTTTTCATGGCGCCGTAAACGCTCAATATCTTCCCGCTGACGATCAATATAGCCGCTGTATTTGGCTTTTATTTCAATTTGCTGAGCCACCTGGGGGTCAACCTCCGGCACAGAGCCGTGATCGTATACAGCCGCAATTTTTTCATAGTTCAATTCTGGGCGCTTAATCAACTCAGCCAGGTTGTATTCATGGGCGAGAGGTTTCTCAATATGCGCCTCGAGGGCTATGGCCTCGGCACTGCCGGGCTGTACCCAGGTGCTCGCCATTCTCTCATTTTCACGGGCAATCGCCTCGCGCTTATCACTGAAGTGAGTCCAGCGCTGCTCATCCACCAAACCCAGCTCACGACCTTTTTCAGTCAAGCGCTCATCGGCATTGTCTTCCCGCAGTAAGAGACGATATTCGGCGCGACTGGTGAACATACGGTAGGGCTCGCGGGTGCCCATGGTAATCAGGTCATCGACCAGTACCCCGAGATAGGCCTCATCGCGCCGGGGGCACCATGCCTCCTCACCCTTAACTTTTAATGCCGCGTTAATTCCAGCCAACAAACCCTGCGCTGCAGCCTCTTCGTAACCGGTGGTGCCGTTAATCTGTCCGGCAAAAAACAAACCCTGCACGAAACGAGTCTCCAGGGAGTACTGCAGATCTTGCGGGTTAAAATAATCGTATTCGATGGCGTAACCGGGGCGGGTAATATGAGCGTTCTCGAAACCTTTAATCGAGTGCAGCAGATCGAGCTGGACATCGTAGGGCAGGCTGGTCGAAATGCCATTGGGATAGAGCTCATAAGTACTCAAGCCCTCCGGTTCAACAAATATCTGATGACTGGATTTATCGGCAAAGCGAACAATTTTGTCTTCAATCGAGGGACAATAGCGGGGACCAACGCCGTCAATCACACCCGTGTACAGAGGTGATCTATCCATGCCACCGCGAATAATATCGTGGGTCTTTTCACTGGTGTGAGTGATCCAGCAGCACACTTGGCGGGGATGCTCACTAGTCTTGCCCAAAAAAGACATTACCGGCCGCGGCTCGTCGCCCCATTGTTCCGGAAGGTTGGAAAAATCGACTGTGCGGGCATCTACGCGTGGTGGTGTACCGGTTTTTAAACGATCGACGCGAAAGGGCATTTCTCGCAAACGCTGAGCCAGGGTTGTCGCTGGCGGTTCACCGGCTCGTCCACCGGCGTGATTTTCCATACCAACGTGGATTTTACCCGCCAGAAAGGTTCCCGCGGTCAAAACGATGGAAGGTGCAAAAAACTTCAGGCCCGACTCGGTAACCACGCCCGTGACCTTATCGCCCTCGGTAATTAAATCATCCACCGCTTGCTGGAAAATCAATAAGTTGTCTTGGTTCTCAAGGGCTTCACGAACCGCCGCTTTATATAAAGCCCTGTCGGCCTGCACTCGAGTGGCCCGTACTGCAGGGCCCTTACGGGCATTGAGGATGCGGAATTGTATACCAGCTTTGTCGGCTGCCTGGGCCATGATGCCACCTAGGGCATCTACTTCTCGCACCAAATGACTTTTGCCAATACCACCAATCGCTGGATTGCAGGACATCTGACCAAGACTTTCAATATTGTGGCTGAGCAAGAGCGTTTTACAGCCCATGCGCGCAGCAGCCAGACAGGCCTCGGTGCCCGCGTGGCCACCACCAATAACAATGACATCAAATAGTTGGGTTTGGGACATAGTTTTCTAATACGAACTGGGTGCGAAGGGCGATTGACCAGCGATTATAGCAAGATAAAGCCCGCCGCCAAAGCATCACTCAAGCAAACACCACAGAATCACTGAAGGGTAGTCTAGTTTATTCGCTCAAGCGTCAGTCTACGCGACTGCATGAGCCGAATGAGCGCATGTAAATCAATAAACTAGCTACAGCGAAAAGCAGCTGTATCAGTAAAGGATCCGATTTAACAAAATCCTAGGTTAGAACAAAAATGGCCAGACTTATGGCAGTGCAACCTGCGCTTTGCCAAGGGTGCTGACAATTGGTGGATCTAAAGCCTAAGCTCAATATCTACTCTGTCAAAACTGAAACAGCGATCGTACTTATACTTAAACCTAAACTCTAATAACACTCTTATTATTTACACTCTTTATATATGTAGTATAGATATTGTTATTATTATTAAGGCGCCGTTTTTTTGTGGTTAAGTACTTTAGCGCTTGTTATAGCTAGCTTTGGGGGAAGTCATAGCCGTTGTATAAAGAGTGGAGTGTGTGGTGATGGAGTCTTTGTAAGCTGTGATTAAGAATGGGACTTATCAACAGCTTTTTGAAATCGCGACTTACCCACAAAACTACCCACATCTTGCCCCCTGTTTACTCAGTTCTTATGCGCAGCTTTACTCTAAGAATACAATAGTAGTAGGGCTTGTCATGGCTCTTGCTTGATTTGTGTTTAAAGCATTGCTACAGAAAGTTTTTTTCTATAGAATCGCCGACCCTTAAACACATTCAGAACCGGTATTACAGTTGTTGGTTTGTTGCTGACAACCCGGGGAAGCGGATTAATAGCTATGAAAAGAACATTTCAACCCAGTGTCCTCAAGCGTAAAAGAACCCATGGTTTCCGTTCACGTATGGCGACCAAAAATGGCCGTGCATTGATTAATCGTCGCCGTGCCCGCGGCCGTAAGCGCCTGGCTGCCTGAAACAGAGGGTCTTAGGGTACTCCTATGCCCGACTCGGGCTTTGGTAGGAGTAAGCGCCTACTAACTAAGACGGCTTACAAGGCGGTATTCGATGATTCACCGTACCGGGTTTCGCACCGAAACCTGCTTATGTTGGCTCGACCGAATGGCTCAAAAGAAGCTCGCCTAGGCCTGATAGTGGCTAAGAAGAACGTGCGCTTGGCGGTTAAGCGCAACCGCATAAAGCGGGTGGTGCGCGATAGCTTCCGCCTCAACCAGCAAACCCTGGAAACCCTCGATATAATTTTTTTGGCGCGAAGAGGGCTGGATAGGCTGGAACCTGCGGTGCAGCACAAGTTATTGCTAGATTCCTGGCGTAAATTATCACGCCAAATTAGCAAGGTGGAGAAAGCGTGATTGCAAAATCGATGGTCTTTCTTATCAAGCTTTATCAATATTTGATAAGCCCCTGGCTTGGCAGCAATTGTCGCTTTTACCCCACGTGCTCAGAATATACGCTACAAGCCTTGCAGCAACATGGCAGCCTGCAAGGCAGCTTGCTTGCTGTGATGCGAATTTGCAAGTGCCACCCCTTCCACTCGGGGGGGCTGGACCCTGTACCAGCTTGCCGTTTAAAAAAACCTCACCAACATAATCCGGAGCCCAATTAGTAATGGACTGGCAACGCAGTGCTTTGATCGCAGCGATAGTCGTGGTGTTCGGACTATTATTTATCCGCTGGAATGAATATCAGGAAGAGCACGCTCCGGCCATTGTTGAAACCAGCAATGAATCGGTGCTGATACCACCACTACCACAAGATGTGGCGGCAGCCCCGGATATTCAAGCGAGTAGTCACTCGGCTATTCCCGAATTAATTCAGAGCAGCGATGAAGTTGCGAGTGAAGACAGCAGCAGTATTGAAAATACGCGCTTAATTACTGTTAGCAGCGATGTCTTAGAGGTGACGATTGATACCTTGGGGGGCGATATTGTCCGTGTTTCCCTACCTCAGCACCTGGTTTCCCAGGAAAAAGGTGCCGACCCCTTTGTGATGCTCAATCGCACCCAAAGCCACACCTATATTGCCCAAAGTGGTTTGATTGGTCGCAATGGTACGGATACAGCGGCAGGTAGACCGCGCTTTTCTGCATCTAAAGCTCACTACACCTTATTAGAGGGCGATGAGCAAATCGTCGTCGATCTTCGTCTTGAGCAAGATGGTGCAACACTGACCAAGCGCTTTACCTTTAAACGCGATAATTATCTGGTCGACCTTGTTTATCTGGTCGAAAATCACAGCAGCCAGGCGTGGCAGGCCCACCTATTTGGTCAAATTCAACGCGATTCCCACAACCCTGTGGTTAGTGTCAATATGGGGCCGAATGCCTACCTTGGCGCCGCTATTACCACCGATGAAGATAATTACAAAAAGTTCGATTTTTCGGATATGGATGAAGGCCCCTTAAAGGCCGATAAGTTGGGTGGCTGGGTGGCTATGGTCCAGCACTATTTTATCAGTGCCTGGATACCGGATCAGAGTCAAAATAACAGCTATCAACTGCGTAAGCTGGGTAGTAAAGATCTCTATACCATGGGCTTTACCGGTGCTGCCGTTGATGTCGGCCCAGGTCAAAGTGGAGAGTTGCGAGCTGCTTTCTATGTTGGGCCGAAGGACCAGTATCTGCTGGAAGAAATTTCTCCCTACCTCGACCTGACCATTGATTATGGCTGGCTCTGGTGGGTGGCTAAACCGCTTTTCTACGGCTTGACCATGTTTCATGGTTTAGTGGGTAATTGGGGTTGGTCCATCATATTTTTGACCTTTCTGGTCAAATTATTGTTCTTTCCCCTCTCGGCGGCTAGCTATAAGTCGATGGCCAGGATGCGCAAGCTGCAACCGGAGATGGCGCGCCTAAAAGAGCTCTACGGGGATGATAGGCAAAAAATGTCCCAGGAGATGATGGCCTTTTATAAGAAGGAAAAGGTTAATCCCATGGGCGGTTGCCTGCCCATGTTGATTCAAATGCCGGTGTTTATTGCCCTGTACTGGGTGCTCAACGAGAGTGTTGAGTTGCGGCACACGCCTTTCATCTTTTGGATTACCGACCTCTCCCAAAAAGACCCCTACTACGTATTGCCGGTGCTCAATGGCATCAGTATGTTTGTATTGCAAACACTGCAGCCAGCGCCACCGGACCCCATGCAGGCCAAGGTGATGCGCCTCATGCCGGTGGCCTTTAGCTTCTTCTTTATGTTCTTCCCCGCAGGGCTGGTCCTCTACTGGACGGTCAACAGTATTTTGTCCATCGCCCAACAATGGACCATAACTCGAAAAATAATCCGCGAGTAAATCTTGGGGTATGACTCAACATTGAGTTAGCCTTGCCAATGCTGGTTAATAATAGCGACGTTATAGCGGCACTTATCACCCCACCCGGACGCGGTGGGGTGGGCATCATTCGTCTGTCTGGCGATAACTTAAATGACTTCTTCGACGGCCTTCTCGGTTTTATACCAAAGCCACGCCATGCCCATTTTCAGCCTTTTCTAGGGGCTGACGGCGAGCATATCGACGAGGGTATCGTTCTCTATTTTCCCTCCCCTGATTCCTATACCGGTGAACATATTCTCGAGCTTCAGGGCCATGGCGGTCCGGTAGTTATGGATATCCTATTGCGTCGCGCCATCGAGCTGGGTGCGCGCCAGGCCCGTCCCGGAGAGTTTTCAGAACGCGCCTTTCTCAATGGCAAGATGGACCTAACCCAGCTTGAAGCGGTGGCAGATTTAATTGATGCGGGTAGTGAGCAAGCTGCTCGCGGTGCTATCAAGACACTGCAGGGTCAGTTTTCACGGCGGGTTTCGCAACTACTGGAACACCTCATTGAACTGCGGGTTTACGTTGAGGCCGCGATTGATTTCCCGGAGGAGGAAGTTGATTTTCTAAATGATGGTAAAATTGAACAGGGTTTACTGAATCTTAGTGGTGAATTGAAGACGCTGTTGGCGAGCGTTGCTCAGGGTGCATTATTGCGGGAAGGTATTTCTGTAGTCATTGCCGGCAAGCCAAATGCCGGCAAGTCCAGTTTACTCAATGCACTTGCTGGCCATGACATTGCCATCGTAACGGATGTGCCGGGTACCACGCGGGATGTACTACGCGAGCACATTAATATTGATGGAATGCCCCTGCACGTTATCGATACTGCTGGCTTACGTGCCACCGAAGATACCATCGAACGCAAAGGTATAGAGCGGGCTCAAACTGAGATTCAGAGAGCGGATCAAATTCTGTTTTTGATAGACGCATCCGAAGACTATAGTATTTCTGTGGACTCTCTAAGCCTGCAAGCTGATGTCGACTTTAGTCAGGTAAATAACCTTACCTTTGTACTCAATAAAACCGATAGGCCTGGTTATCAAACTCGTCATACGGGGAAAGACCAACACCCGGTGATAGAAATTTCGGCGAAGACAGGTGCCGGTTTGGCGGAGTTGAAGCAGCACCTAAAAAACTGTGCGGGTTATGTCAGTGCTGGAGAGGGTCTATTCTCTGCGCGCAGGCGTCATATTAGTGCCTTGCAACAAACTGAGATAAGTATTGCCCGTGCTCTCGAGCAGTTAATCACAGTGGGTGCGGGAGAGTTGATCGCAGAAGACTTGAAGCAAGCCCAGCGTGCACTCGGAGCCATTACCGGTGACTACACCAGTGATGATCTGTTGGGAGAGATTTTCTCCAGTTTTTGCATTGGTAAATAAGAAGAGAAATTCTTGTTGGTTTGGATTGCTTTTCACCTTGTGAGGCTAAGTAAGACACTTATCAGCACATAGACAGGAGTTAATAGCTTACTAATAAGTTGTTAACAGCTTATACACAGGATCTCTTCATTTTGTTCTAAAAGTTGCCCATAACCTTTCTTTTTATTCCTCTGGATTGCTTTATAACTGATTGATTTTATTGTTTTATTTTGCCTTGTTGTTTTTCACTAAAGTCACAAAAATGTGTGGATAAGTTATCCCATAACTCTTAGACTATCGGCCATCCAAAAAAATATAAATAGATGTAGGGCTAAGCGTTGTAGGTATTAGCTTTTTATTAACTGAGGAGATAGGGCTTGGCTGAGGTCATTTGGCAGCATTGTTTGGGGCATCTGCAAGCAGAGTTACCCGCGCAACAATTTAATACCTGGATTAAGCCTCTGCAAATTGACAGCCTCTCAGAGAATAGAGCGGTGCGCTTGATAGCGCCAAATCGCTTTGTTAAGGACTGGGTTGTCGATAAGTTTCTCGATCGTATTAATGAGCTTGCCAGCGAAGCCGGTGGTGATAGCGTGCCTGTGGAAGTTGGACTCAATTGCAACAAGCCTGATTTTGTACAAGCCGCTCCCGTATTAGCCAAGGTGTCTACTTTCAATGCCGAGACCCCAAATCAAAACACAGTTGCAGATACGGCAGCGCCCACGCCCACGGTTCAGCTTAGCCCCTCCGATTCTAATCAACCAAGCTATTCACTGACGGCTTCGTTATCAAAGGGGAGGCCCGCGGCAAAAATTCTTGGCGCCAGATCTTCACGAACTACAAAGGCTGAGGCCAATAAAGTTATTGGTCATCCCGACAGTCTGAATCGCGATTTTCGTTTTGACAACTTTATTGAAGGTAAGTCCAATCAGCTGGCGCTTGCGGCTGCTCGACAAATCGCAGAAAACCCAGGGGGTTCTTATAACCCGCTATTTATTTATGGCGGTGTAGGTCTTGGTAAAACCCACCTCATGCACGCCGTGGGAAATGCGCTAAAGATTACTAAACCCGATGCAAAAATTGTCTATCTGCACTCGGAGCGCTTTGTCGCAGATATGGTCAAGGCTCTACAGCTCAATGCCATTAATGATTTCAAGCGTTTTTATCGTTCCGTTGACGCCCTGCTGATCGATGATATTCAATTTTTTGCAGGCAAGGAGCGTTCTCAGGAGGAGTTCTTCCACACTTTTAATGCTCTGCTTGAGGGCGATCATCAAATGATCCTGACCTGTGATCGATACCCAAAGGAGATAGATGGTCTTGAGGAAAGGCTCAAATCTCGTTTTGGTTGGGGTCTGACCGTCGCTGTTGAGCCCCCTGAACTTGAAACGCGCGTGGCCATTTTGATTGAGAAAGCGCAGAGTTTACACGTTGATCTACCCCATGACGCGGCCTTTTTTATTGCTCAGCGCATCAGCTCGAATGTCAGAGAGTTAGAGGGGGCACTAAAAAGAGTGATAGCGAGTGCTCACTTCACCGGAAAGTCGATCGACGTACCCATGGTTCGAGACTCCTTGAAGGATCTTCTGGCCCTGCAAGATCGCCTTGTCAGTATCGACAATATTCAGCGTACGGTGGCAGAGCATTACAAAATCAAAATGTCGGATATGTTGTCCAAGCGCCGCACCCGTTCCATTGCCCGGCCGCGTCAGGTGGCCATGGCCATGGCGAAACAATTGACCAATCACAGTCTGCCTGAAATTGGTGAAGCCTTCGGTGGCAGAGATCATACAACGGTCTTACATGCTTGTCGCAAGGTCAAGGAATTACAGGATAGCAGTACGGAAATGCGTGAAGATTTAAAACTATTAACCCGGTTATTGACCAGCTAATAAGTAAATAATCACCTGCTATATATTTTATAGAGAGCCGAGTATGAAGTTCAGTGTCAGTAAAGAAACCCTTGTTAAGCAGCTGCAAATGGTTGTTGGAGTTGTGGAGCGCAGGCAAACACTACCCATCCTTTCCAATGTGCTCATTAGCCTAAAAGACGGTGAGCTAGCACTGACGGGAACAGACCTGGAGGTTGAGATAGTCAGTCGAGTGGCAGTTGAACTGGCAGCCGATCTCAATGCTGAAATCACCGTACCTGCTCGAAAATTGCTCGATATTTGTCGCTCTCTGCCCGATGGTGTCGATATTAAATTTAGTACTAATGATAAGGGTCGAGTCGTTATTAGCAGTGGTCGTAGTCGCTTTACATTGTCTACGCTACCCGCTGAGGAGTTTCCCAATGTTGAGGACGGGGCTGAGAGTCTTGAGTTTATTCTGCCGGCCTCAAAACTTAAGCAGTTGATCGACAGTACCTCTTTTGCCATGGCACATCAGGATGTGCGCTATTACCTCAATGGCATGTTGTGGGAAGTTAATGGTGACAAGTTGAACGGTGTTGCTACGGATGGTCATCGCCTGGCCATCAGTTCCGTGGATTTGGCGGGGCATGTCAGTGATAGCACCGTACAGGTGATATTGCCACGCAAGGGTGTCGTTGAGTTGTCTCGGCTATTGGTTGATGAGGGTGATATTACTATAAGTCTTGGTGAGGCTCATTTACGTGTGCGTGGCTCCGATTTCCACTTTACCTCAAAATTGGTCGATGGGGCCTACCCAGATTACGACAGGGTCCTACCAAAGGGTGGCACGCTGCTTGTACGGGGTGATCGAGACTCTTTACGTCAAGCTTTTAGCCGTGCGGCTATTTTATCTAATGAAAAATACCGTGGTGTGCGTCTGCTACTGAGTGAAAACCTACTTAATATTGTCGCTAACAACCCAGAGCAGGAAGAGGCTCAAGAAGAGGTACTCGTTGAATACACGGGTGTAGAGCTAGAGGTTGGGTTTAATGTTAACTATATTCTGGATGTACTAAATACTTTGTCAGGAGATGAGGCTGTCTTCATCCTTTCGGATGCCAACAGTAGCGCCCTCATCCAGGACCCTGCCGATGAGGCTGGCTCATCCTATGTCATTATGCCGATGCGCCTTTAGTTTAACTCCTAGCGCTCTTAGTGTTTTTAACGCGGCTGGATGTACATGGCATTCGAAACATCAGTAGTGCTTCACTGTCGCCGACAGATGGCATAAATATTTTCTATGGGGAAAATGGCAGTGGCAAGAGCAGTATTCTCGAAGCTATCTACCTATTAGGGCGCGGCCGTACATTTCGCTCCCGCTATACCAGTACACTGATTAATCACCAGGCCAAAAAGTGCACGGTTTTCGGCGCCGCAAATTGCACGAAACAGGCTGTTCCATATACTGTTGGTGTATCTAGGGATGTTTCTGGCTCCTTTCAATTCAAGATTGATGGGCAAAGAGCGACGGCATCCTCTTTATTAGCCGAGGCTATGCCGCTTCTTTTAATGAATAGCGAGAGTTTTTTACTGATTGAGGGCGGGCCTGCTGGTCGCCGCCGCTTTCTAGATTGGGGTGTGTTCCACGTGGAACAACAGTTTAAGGCTGTTTGGGCGCAATTCCAGCGCAGTTTACAACAGCGGAACAAACTCCTGCGCCATGATAAAATATCTCAGAAGGAACTGATCACCTGGGATCACAGTTTCGTTGGTTTATCAGTGCAACTGACACAGATGAGGAAAGATTACTTTAAGCTCATTGAGCCTGTGTTTTATGAGCTTATTGAAAAACTTACCTCTGTGAAGGGACTGAGCCTTAGTTTTCAACAGGGGTGGGATGAGGATAGATCTCTAGACTCCCTGCTAGCAGAAAATTTCGAGCGGGACGTCAGGCGTCAAACGACAAATGCCGGCCCCCATAGGGCGGATTTAAAGATTCTAGTTGATGGACGTGCAGCAGGTAACGTCCTTTCTCGAGGTCAGATCAAGTCTCTTGTCGCTGCCTTGATTGTTGGGCAGGGGCAGATGCTTCGGACCAGCCGGGACAAACAATGTATTTATCTGTTTGATGATCTTGTTTCGGAGTTGGATCAAAATTATTTATTGCGCTTGCTGAAGGTACTAGTAGGTGTAAAGGCACAGGTATTTATTACCGGTACGGACTATGTACCCCTGGTGAATGTACTTGAGAATGAAAGAATAGAAGACTTTGCGGTGTTCCACGTGAAACAGGGCACAGTTAATTCGCTTAATGAACTAGCTTTAAAAGGGGAAGCTCAATGAGCTCTGAACAAGAATATGATTCGTCCAGTATCAAGGTATTAAAAGGCCTGGATGCTGTTAGGAAGCGGCCGGGTATGTACATTGGTGATACCGATGACGGAACGGGCTTGCATCATATGGTTTTTGAGCTGGTTGATAACTCAATTGATGAGGCCCTAGCAGGGCACTGCAGCGAGATATCGGTGAAAATACACAGCGATGAGTCGGTTTCTGTTGCTGATAATGGTCGAGGGATACCAGTCGACATACATGAAGAGGGTGTATCTGCCGCAGAAGTTATCATGACGGTACTTCATGCCGGTGGTAAATTCGATGACAATACTTATAAAGTATCCGGAGGCTTACATGGTGTGGGGGTTTCTGTTGTTAATGCGCTATCGGAGCGCTTGTTACTGACGATCCGGCGCCATGGAAAAACCCATGAACAAACCTATATTCACGGCGTTCCACAAGCACCGATTGCGGTAACGGGTGAAACGAGTGAATCGGGTACCCATGCAAGGTTTTGGCCCTCGCCGGAAACCTTTAACAACATTAGTTTTCACTACGAAATTCTTGCCAAGCGTTTACGGGAGCTGTCCTTCCTTAACTCGGGTGTGCGTATTGTCTTAAGCGATGAGCGCAGTGATAAACAGGATGTTTTTCAATACGATGGTGGCCTCAGCGCCTTTGTTGAGTACTTGAACACCAATAAAAGCCCGATTAACCAAGTTATTCATATCAATGTACAGCGCGATGATGGCATAGCGGTAGAGGCCGCTCTGCAGTGGAACGATGGCTTTCAGGAAAATATATTCTGTTACACCAATAATATTCCCCAACGCGATGGCGGTACTCACCTCGCCGGTTTTCGAGGGGCACTCACGCGCTCCCTTAACAATTATATTGAAAAAGAAAGTAATTCTAGTAAAAACAACAAGATAGCAACGACTGGCGACGATGCAAGAGAGGGGCTTACGGGTATTATTTCAGTCAAGGTACCCGACCCCAAGTTCTCATCGCAAACAAAGGACAAACTGGTCAGTTCTGAGGTAAAAAGTGCCGTAGAGCAGGAGATGTCCAAGGCACTGGCCGACTATTTATTGGAAAACCCAGGGGAAGCAAAGGCGATTATTGGAAAAATGGTCGATGCGGCTAGAGCCCGAGAGGCTGCGAGAAAGGCCAGGGAGATGACCCGCCGCAAGGGTGCACTGGATATTGCCGGTTTGCCCGGTAAGTTGGCGGACTGCCGTGAGAAGGATCCTGCACTGTCTGAAATCTACCTGGTGGAGGGTGACTCGGCTGGTGGCTCGGCCAAGCAGGGCCGTGATCGTCGTACTCAGGCCATTTTGCCCCTTAAGGGTAAAATCCTGAATGTTGAAAAGGCACGCTTTGACAAAATGCTCTCCAGTGCCGAAGTGGGTACCCTCATTACGGCCCTCGGTTGTGGTATTGGTGCTCAGGAGTTTAACGCCGATAAATTGCGCTACCACACCATTGTCATCATGACCGATGCCGATGTCGATGGCTCTCATATTCGAACCTTATTGCTGACCTTCTTTTTCCGGCAAATGCGGGAATTAATTGAGCGTGGTCATGTTTGTATTGCCCAGCCGCCGCTCTATAAAATTAGTAAGGGTAAGCAGGAGCAATATCTTAAAGATGACGATGCCCTGACCGAGTTTTTAACCCAGGCTGCCCTCGACAAGGCCAGTTTACATGTCAATGCGGATGCCCCAGGTATTGGTGGTGAGGCCTTGCAAGCTCTGCTACAGGGCTATCGCCAGGTGATCGCACGTATCGAAAGGCTGGCACGCTCCTGGCCGCCACTGATTCTAAGAGAGATGATTTATCTGCCCCGCCTCAATCACGACGATTTATTACAGGAGTCTGTCATCGGAGCCTGGTGCGAATCCCTGTCTCTGGTGCTCAGCGAAAGTGCCAATGCCAGCACTCACTACCTCGTTGAATATATCCGGGATCCTGAAAGGGGCCTTTTCCTGCCCAAGGTCACTGTCGAAATCCATGGAGTTAGCCATGAGTTTGTTTTTAGCAACGACTTCTTTGCCTCTGGAGAATATCGGGCAATAACCGGCCTGGGGGAGCGTTTGCAGGGTTTACTAGAGGATGGCGCCTACATTAAACGCGGTGAAAGAACCCTTCTAGTTGATGATTTTGAGCAGGTGGTCAATTGGTTGATGAAGCAATCGCGTCGTGGTTATAGCATCCAGCGCTATAAGGGTCTGGGTGAAATGAACCCCGATCAGTTGTGGGATACAACCATGAACCCCGAGACCCGTAGGATGTTGCGGGTCACCATTGAGGATGCGATTTCTGCAGACCAGATGTTTAACACCCTGATGGGTGACCAGGTGGAACCACGGCGAGAATTTATCGAAACCAATGCCCTGGCCGTGGTTAATCTCGACATATGATCTTTCAACGACAGGTTAGTGTTTGCTAACCTGTCGGCGGGTGCTGATTCATAAGGGAAAATTTGCTACTTGCCCCTGGCCGGGCCTTTATTGCAGAGGCGGTATAGCTACCACAGTAAAGGTTTAGGTCTGGTCGATGTTGACCAGGAGCATGGTGTTCACAGTGTCTGTAACTCGGCTGGGCACCCTGATAGCGCCCACAACGCCCGTGCTGGGCTTATAGCTTGCCTATAGTGCTTTCTATCCAGTCTTTAACCTCGTCGGTCAGCTCCTTGCTCTTGCGTCCCGTGCTGTCGATGGGCTTGCCAATAATCACATGAATAGTGCCGGGGTGTTTGATAAAGCGGTGTGCCGGCCAGCAACGGCCCGCATTGTGGGCGATGGGCAGAACGGCGGCCCCGGCATTGATTGCCAGTGAACTACCACTGCGTGAGTAATTGCCGACCTCGCCGTAATCGATGCGCGTACCCTCGGGGAAAATAAGAATATTATTGCCCTCTTCGAGACGCTGCTTGCCCTGGCTGAGCACGTCGCGCAGTGCTTGCTTGGGGTTTGAGCGGTCGATGGCAATGGGCCTAGTCATAGCCAGGCCCCAGCCAAAGAAGGGTACTTTAAGCAGCTCTTTCTTGAGGATGGTGCTGACCGGGCGCAGGGTTCTCTGCAAATAGAAGGTCTCCCAACCCGACTGATGCTTGCTTAAGGCGACAAAGGGTTGGTTGGGGATATTGTCCAGGCCCTCGACATTGACCTTAATACCACAGCTCAATTTTAGCCACCAGAGGACGATGGCATTGGCCGTGGTAATAAAGGTTTGTCGCGCACGGTAGGGGATGAGCAGGCCCAGGGTGCAGCCCAATACGGAGAAGGTGATGATGGTGGGCACATAGACAGCATAAAAAATGCATGTGCGCAGTGCTAAAACAACATTCAAAGCCCTAACTCCTTTTTAGCAACAAGCTAGTGACGGCGCTGGCGAGATCATCGTGAACCTCGGCATTGCGTACCTGCTCATTGAGCTCATCGGGCAGTCGCTTTTCATAAGACGCACCCTTGCCGGTACGTAGTAATATTGGCCGGCACTGGCGTTCAACCCCTGCCTGTAGATCCTTTAAGCTGTCACCGATAAATACCACGCCCGTTAAGGTAGTGTTGAAGTCTTCGGCAATAGCATCGAGCAAGCCGGGTTCGGGCTTGCGACAGCGGCAGCGGTCCGTTGGCAAATGGGGGCAGTAATAGATACCTGCAATGTGGCCGCCTGCATCTTCGACAAGCTCACGCATTTTATCGTGTATGGCTTCCAGGGCGTCGAGATCAAAAAGACCTCGCCCCAGGCCGGACTGATTGGTAGCCACCGCAACGCTATAACCGGCATCACAAAGCAGAGCGATGGCCTCGATACTACCGGGTATCGCCTGCCATTCATGCGGCGACTTTATGTAGTCATCGGAGTCCTGATTAATAACGCCGTCGCGGTCGAGAATGATTAACTTCATGGCTTACTTCGCTCTGCAGGTTTATTTAGCACTGGCGAGCAGAGAGACATCGGCTACCTCGAGAAACAGCTGGCGCAGTTGCGACAGTATGGCCAGGCGGTTTTGGCGCAATGCCAGGTCGTCTGCCATTACCATGACCTGATCAAAAAAGTCATCGACGGGCTGCTGGAGTTGCGCCAGTTCTTGTAATATTTCACTGTAGGCCTTAGTGGCTATCAGCGGTCGCAGGGTATCGCTGAGCTCTGCCAGCTGCTGGGCCAGGGCTTGCTCCGCAGCTTCCTGTAGCAAGCCTTGATCAACCTCACTGGCTATCACGGCATCCTGCTTGCTGAGGATATTCGATACCCGCTTATTGGCGCTGGCCAAGTTGCGAGCCTCCGGCAACTGACTAAAGTCGTTCACCGCCAGCACGCGGCGATGAATATCCAGTGGCCGGGTGGGTGACTTTGCCATCACCGCAAAGAAAACTTCGGGGCGAATCTTGTCCTCTTCATACCAGGCACGAAACCGCTCGAGCATGTAAGTGAGTACTTGCTGGGAAGTTTCGTCGCTGCTCAGGCTTAAGTTGTCGTGGAGACTGACGGCGGTATCCAGCGCCTCTTTAAGGTCGAGATCAATACCTTGTTCAATCAGTGTGCGCAACACCGCCAGGCTGGCACGACGTAGGGCGAAGGGGTCTTTGGAACCCGTCGGTGGCTGCTTGATACCAAAAATACCCACTAATGTATCGAGGCGGTCGGCGATGGCCAGGGTGGCGCCAACACTGGAGCCAGCGACCTTGTCACCGGCGAAGCGCGGCAAATATTGCTCGTACAGGGCGTTGGCAACGGCCTCATCCTCGCCGTCGTGTTGGGCGTAGTAACGGCCCATGGTGCCCTGTAAATCGGAAAATTCCTGCACCATCTCGGTGACCAGGTCGGCCTTACTCAAAATAGCGGCCCGGTGCGCAAGGCTGGGGTCGGCCCCCGTCATCGGGGCCAGGGATTGTGCCAGTGTGGCAACGCGCTGAGACTTGTCGTGGACGGTGCCGAGCTTGGCCTGGAAGACGACGCTCTTCAACATCTCGCAGCGCTGTTGCAGTGTCGAGTTCTTATCGGTCTTGTAGAAAAAAGCGGCGTCGGAAAGGCGCGGCCGAATGACTTTTTCATTGCCGGCGACCACCTTGGCGGGGTCTCGGCTATCAATATTGGCAACGGTGATAAACAGCGGCATGAGCTGGTCGGCGCCATCGACAACATGGAAATACTTTTGATGCTCCTTCATCGAAGAGATCAAGGCCTCGGCCGGTACCTCTAAAAAGTGTTTTTCAAAGTGGCCCATTAGCGGCACCGGCCACTCGTTGAGTGCGGTGACCTCATCCAGCAAGTCAGCATCGATAACGGCATGGCCATTGGCACCCTGGGCCAGTGCCTTGATGCCGTCTTCGATCAGCGTGCGTCGCTCGACAAAATCGGCGATAACAAAGGCGTGGCGCAAGGTAGAGGCATAGTCTGCGGGAGTGCTAATACTGACTTCGGTGTCGCTGTGAAAGCGATGGCCCCTGGTGGTGCGGCCGCTTTCCAGGCCCATAATAGAACCGGGAACCACGTTTTTACCGAATAGCATCACCACCCAGTGAACTGGGCGCACGAACTCTATGCGACTGGCACCCCAGCGCATGCGCCGAGCAATGGGCAGGTCTTTCAGGGCCTTGCTCACAATGTCGGGCAGCAGGGCCTCACTGGTGAGCCCCTCTTGAACACGGCGAAAGACCAGGCGCGGGCCCTTGTCGGTATCCTTTTGTTCGAGTTCGTCAACGCCCAGGCCACAACTCTTGGCAAAACCAAGGGCCGGAGGTGTTGGCGCGCCATCGCTATCAAACGCGGCGGCGACAGCGGGCCCGAGGCGTTCGGTTTCAATATCGGCCTGCTGGGGGTCGAGTGCAGACACCAGTACTGCCAGGCGCCTGGGTGTGGCATAGGCCCGAATGGACGCGTGTTGTAGATTGGCCTTATTGAGACCGGCTTCAATACCGAAGGTAAAGGCCGACATTAAGGTTTTCAGTGATTTGGGCGGCAGCTCTTCGGTGCCGATTTCGACCAGAAAATCCTGCTTCATTTGTTTTTCTCCCCAGCCTGTTGAATAACTTCGTGTGCCAGATCGGCGGGGGCCATGGGAAAGCCCAGTGCCAGTCGCGAAGCGAAATAGGTTTCGGCAACCGCTCTTGCCAGCGCGCGTATGCGCAGAATAAAACGCTGGCGCTCCGTCACCGAAATGGCGTGCCGGGCGTCGAGTAAATTAAAGGCGTGGGATGCCTTCATCACCATTTCGTAGGCGGGCAGGGGAAGTTTGTGCTCAATCAGTAGCTGGCTTTCCTTCTCGTAGGTATCAAAACTGCTGAACAGAAATTCGGTATTGGCGTGTTCAAAATTGTAGTGGGACATCTCCACTTCATTTTGATGGAAGACATCACCGTAGGTCACAACACTGCCGTCGGGGCTTTTGGTCCAGACCAGGTCATAAATGCTATCGACGCCCTGTAAGTACATGGCGATACGCTCAAGGCCGTAGGTGATTTCGCCGCTCACCGGGTAACACTCCAGGCCACCAACCTGCTGGAAGTAGGTGAACTGTGTGACTTCCATACCATTGAGCCAGACCTCCCAGCCCAGGCCCCAGGCGCCGAGCGTGGGCGATTCCCAGTTGTCTTCGACAAAGCGGATGTCGTGGGTCAGGGGGTCAAAGCCCAGTGCCGCCAGCGAGTCGAGATACAGCTGCTGGATATTGGCCGGGCTGGGCTTCATCAGCACCTGGAACTGATAGTAGTGCTGCAGCCGATTGGGGTTTTCGCCGTAGCGGCCATCGGTGGGGCGGCGGCTGGGCTGCACGTAGGCGGTGTTCCACGGTTCGGGGCCGAGCGCACGCAGAAAAGTCGCCCAGTGAAAGGTGCCCGCACCCATTTCCATGTCCATGGGCTGGACCAGGGTGCAGCCGTGCCCGGCCCAGAAGGTCTGGAGTTTGAGGATGAGATCCTGAAAGGTCATCTTGGCGTCTTGGGCGGTGTTCACGGCCGGGCAGTATACGAAGCTGGCGGCGATGACCGCTGCCGCGCCCGGCTCACGCGCGCGTGTCTGCGGCGCTGCGGCTGCGCAGACCTTCCTGTTCACCCTTGAGGCCGCGCGCCTGCATGGCCAGCGCCAGGTCGCGCAGGGTTGCGGGCAGGGGCGTGCGCAGCAGGCTGTCGAGCTGCTGGCGGTCGAGTTCGGTCAGCGCCCGGGTTCGGGGCAGTCGGTCCAGCGCTTGGGCCTCCATGTTGTGCGTGGACCACGGCAGGGTCTGCGCGGCCCATAACGCGCCCGCTTCGCAGGCGATGGCGATGCCGTAGGGGTCGGGGTCGGCTTCGATCACGGCGGGTGCCGGACTCAGCCTCAACAGCCGCCCGACCATGTCGCACCACCAGCG
>MAAC01012012.1_pt1 | contig 23463 bp, 20 predicted proteins | sample 1115981 | NCBI WGS metagenome assembly MAAC01 (sample SAMN04961126, study PRJNA320927) | seawater metagenome | isolation source: sample BD02T64 sea water enriched with oil for 64 days | place: USA:Gulf of Mexico | collected 2013-07-27
ATAAATTGCTATTTTCTTCACTAGAAAGTTCTGAGAAAATATCTTTATCTTGTGTTAAACCTAAACGATACCTTAATAAACGGTTATCACTGTTAAAGTTTAGCCATGCATAGCTTGCTGTTTTAAAGCTAACATCATGGCCAAATACACTTTGATCTTGATCATTTTGAAAAATAGTATCGATACGGGATTCTTCATTAAAACCGATGTGATAGGCTATTTTTGTATGAAAGCCAGCAAAAATTTTATGTAGAAATAAACTGCGTTGCTGACCATCATCATTATCTGCAAACCCCAATTTAACTGAAGTATTTTGTTTTTGAAAAAGCGGGATGTTAGCCAGTAGTTTGTAACCCGAACGTTGGGCATTTCGATATGATTCAATTTCAGTATCTATGCCTAAACCGAGTAAATTACGCTCTTTTATACCAAAGCTATAGGTATTTATTCCTCCTTTACGACCAAAGCTAACCGTTGGCATAAGTGACCAATTATCCCAAGTGGTTATGGTAATATTTTCTACGTCTTCATCACTGTTGACTTCTGCATCTCTAAGGTATTTTCTGCTACGTAAATGGCGTTCGAGTTCAGCCATATCAGCAAAAGTTTTTGTACATTTTTTGATAAAAAAATTAGCTTCATTTTCTAGGGTTATAATCTTTGTATCAATGTGAATGGCATTGGCCCAACGATGTAAAACAGTAAAACCTTCTTCGTTTTTGTTGAAGATTGTTTGTGGTTTGAAGATTATCTTTGGTTGACTGGTATCGCACAGTCTATTGTCGTTAGAGGATTCAATATTTTCTTGAATTAAAGGTTGATTATGGACTGAATGCTCATCTAGGGCATTGGTCGAGTTTGAGCTATTACCTTCTTGATTAGTTTCTTCTTTAGTGGCTTGTTCAATAGCTGATACGGTGGAACAAAAAATAGTTAATAGTAAGCTAGTGACTAACAATGAGAGTAGTCTAGTTAATGTTTTATCTCGCCAAGTGCGTGAGATCTTTTTTACGGGAATTGGCGATATAACATTGTATTTTTTTATTTTTGTTATAACTTCTAATAAAAACAGCATCGCGTACCTGATTTAAACGTTAAATGAGTAATACGTTTATAGATCACTAATTTAACTATAGCGTGAACGGCTAATTTCAACATACTTATTTAGTGCTTTGCTCGCTTTATACTGTCAATTTTTTTGATTTTAGCCTTTTCAACCATTGTTTTTACTTGTGCTAATAACAGCTTGGCATCATAAATAATACCGTCTTTTACGGTGTAATTAACGCCACCTGCGCGGATAGGTTTATTATTTTCATCTAAACGAAAGTGACCCGTACCATAAAGCACTTTAAAGTTACGCAATGGATTTTCGCCTACTATCACTAGGTCAGCTTTTTTACCAACACAGATAGAGCCAATTTCATCCTCCATGCCAAGTGCCTCTGCGCCATTAATAGTGGCTGATTGAATAACTTCTAGGGCATTAAAACCAGCTTCCCTCAGTAACTCTAACTCTCGAATATAACTAAAACCATATATTTTGAATATATAACCTGAATCTGAGCCCACAGTTACTCTACCACCATGGTTCTTATAGTCATTCACAAAACTCATCCATTGTTGGTAGTTCTTCTTCCAAGCAATTTCATCATCTGTGGTCCAATCAAACCAATAGGAACCATGAGCATTACGGTTAGGTTGAAAAATTCCCATAAGGTTGGCAGAGTATACTCTTTATGCCAGTCGGCATTCATATCACGCATTAAATCGCGATTTGCTTCATAAATGGTAAATGTTGGGTTTAAGGTAAAATCTAAACTCAGTAACTCATCACGCACGCTTAACATGCTCCATCACCCAATCAATACCGTTAAAGCTTCCTGGCTCACGTACCGTGGTAATGCCATGAGCTAACCATAATTTGAACACATACTCGGCCGGAATATTATCGGCACTGCCGCCAATATGACCATGCATATCAATAAACCCAGGCAGCACATATTGGCCTTCAATATTAATTTCTTCATCACCTGGGCGTGCTTTTGGTCGACGAGCGGCTAGGATAGGTACGCCAGGATTACCAGCATTAACAATTTTTACGATGCGGTCATTTTCAATAACTATATCCATAGGACCGCGCGCGGGGGCTCCTTCACCATTTATGATAATACCGCCTCGAAGAATAAGGCGATTATAGGGGCCTTTACCGGTTGTTCGTTCTGGAGCTTTAGCATCTCCGGACGCAAAAGCGGGAGTGATAGTGACTGTATTCACGACAAAACTTATAGCCAGATAAGTAAAAAAACAGCTAAGAAAGGATAAAATTTTTTTCATTTATTTATCTCTAATATTGATGGTATTTCTATAGCGTTAAGATACTATATCTGTATAAGTTAAAGTAATAATTATAGAAAGGTTAACTATGTTCAGTGAAAAAATGATGCCACATTTTAGTGATACAGATGCTTTAGGGCACATTAACAATACTAAACCACCTGTTTGGTTTGAAGGTGGACGAGCACCCATTTTTAAATTTTTCACACCAGATTTGGATATTACTAAATGGCAACTTATCATTGCTAAAATAGAAGTGTCTTACCATGGACAACTATTTTATGGGCAAGAAATTGAAATTAGAACATACATTAGCCGAATTGGTGGTGCCTCGTTTGATGTTTATCAAGAACTTTGGCAGCACGGAGAAAAATGTGTGTCAGGTACGGCAGCCATGGTAAATTTTGATTATGAAGCTCAATGTTCTAAAAAGATATCGGATGACATTCGTGCACAACTAGCGGAACACTTTATTGCATTAGAGGTAGCTTAATCATTCTATTTGGTTTTTTAGTTTTAGCCGTGCTGAAACATGAATATTGATTGGTTCTGATAATAAATATTTACGCCCTGACACTAATTCTTTGTGATAACAATTAATTAGTAGTCAAGATTATCGCTGTGTTTTGATACTATTTTTGCCATGCTATTTGGTTCGCTATTTTTAAAACAGAATAAAATAAAATAAATGCGCTTTTAACAAAAAATCACTCGAATTTGATCGCCGCTCACTATAGAATTACCCCCTTAAACTAAATTTCAAAGACACACTTTCTTTCTATGTTAGATAGATAAAGAAGCGGCGTACGTCTTAATAGCTCAATTAATAGGATATTTTCATGGCGGGTGTAAATAAAGTAATCATAGTAGGTAACTTAGGTAAAGATCCTGAGGTACGTTTTATGCCAAACGGTGGTGCAGTAGCAAATATTACTGTTGCAACATCAGACTCATGGAAAGACAAACAAACTGGTGAGCAAAAAGAAAAAACAGAATGGCATCGTGTTGTTATGTTTGGAAAACTTGCTGAAATTGCTGGTGAATACTTGAAAAAAGGTTCAAAAGTATATCTTGAAGGTTCTTTGCAAACACGTAAGTGGACTAACCAACAAGGCCAAGATCAATACACTACTGAAATCGTATTACAGGGTTTTAATGGCGTAATGCAAATGTTAGATGGTAAATCGTCTCAAGGTCAGAGCGGTGGTTTCTCTAATCAAGGGCAACAGCAACAAGGCGGTGGCTTCCAACAACAAGCTCCACAACAGTCAGGTAGCTTTTCTCAACAACCAGCTCAGCAAGGTGGATTTTCTAACCAAAATCAGCAACAAAAAGCGCCAGCACAGCAAGGTGGCTTTGCTCCACAACAGCAAGCGCCAGCACAACAAGGTGGTTTTTCTCCTCAACAACAGGCACCAGCACAACAAGGTGGCTTTGCTAATCAAGGGCAGCAGCAACAAGCACAACAAGGTGGCTTCTCTAATCAGGGACAGCAGCAACAAGCACCTAAAGTGAACCCACAAGAACCATCAATTGATTTTGATGATGATATTCCGTTCTAGTTTCCCAAAAAATAAATTGTAAAGATTAAATCAAATAAAACCCTGTTAATTCAGGGTTTTTTGTTTTTATAACTGTAAAGATAAAATGTTATTGACTTTTTACCTTTCGGAATATACCTTAATTAAAGTGTAAAGGTGTTTTGGGGGGATTATGAAATTAAAGTCAGTAAAAAAAGATGGTATAAATGAATTCTCCTGTATCGTTGTCGATGATCAAGGTATTCCAATAGATAAAATTAGTCGATTTACAGTTCTCGAAAATGACGGTAAATCAGATTCATATCAAGAATCTATTGCTAGGACTGTAATTCATATTGAAAATTGGGCAAACAAATATGTTTCTTTAGAAGACGAAATGAATGATGGGTGCTTGTCCGATGGAGAGCTGTTTACTTCATTTATTCGACATCTAGAAAGATATGCCGATGATGTTGGTGATGTAATACATATTTCCCCACGAATTGTCCAACCTGAATACTTCAACCAGCGTATAGATGTAGCTATTAAATATTTGGATTACTATGCAAATAAAGCGCTATCTAAACGAAGAACTGACGCTCAACAAACAAAAAATTTAAAAGAAAGGTCAGAAAAATTATATGAAAAACTGAGTGATAAAAAGCGGCCTATAAGTCATACATCTGATGTAAAAGGGCTTTCTTTGCTTGCTCAGGCATCCCTTTATAAAGGATTAGATGAACCTAAACTATTTAGGTGGAATAATTACACTCGCTTAAGAAATAAACTAATAATAAGATTGTTTTATGAAACAGGTATTAGGAAAGGTGAATTACTCTCACTAACAATTGAAAATTGCCATACGTCAAAATTGAAAAAACAAGAACGTCCTTATATTCATACGATGGAAAACGTTAAGTATGATGATCCCAGAACAAAAATTCCACATGAAAAAACTCGAAACAGAATAGTCCCCATTTCACTTGATCTCGCAGAATTGATTAATGAATACAAGCTAGTCAGAAGTGAATCCAAGGAAGCAAAGAAACAACCTCCATTTTTATTTTTATCAAGTCACAACCCTCACCCTCCGCTTTCATTGAGTGCATTAGATGGGGTATTTGACACAATAAAAGAGCACTTGCCTGATATAGACAAATTAGGCCCTCATAGACTAAGACATACTTTTTTCGAAAATTTAGATCGAATGATGTATTTGAAAGGGTATGAGGATGTTTTTAAAACTAAAATTAAGAATTCTATTGGTGGCTGGAGTCCAAAATCAAAAACAAGTGAAAACTATGAAAAATTAGCTACGGAGGAGCAATGCTACGATGTATTAAACAAGCTTCACTCTGAGTTAGAAAGAGAGATTGAAAGAAATTACTTAGAAGATGTACCTTTTTAATCATTATGGAGCATGGATTTGCAAGTTAACGTAATTAAAAATACAGACCAAATACTAATTGCTAGCTTTGAGTTGGCTGAAGAAAGAATCACCTACGATCCTAAGCCAAAGTCACAAGCAGAGCAGTGGTTAGATCTTACGTGTAATAGCTTGCATTTATTGCCAGAAAGAATACATATTAATTTCTCCAAAGTAGACCCAATCATATTACATCATGTGAAATCTTGGATTTCTTATGCCTGTAAAAAATACGCAAATGAAACCATAAATAATGTTTTCAATTTAATATCTAGAACAATCAAACTAGATAACTGTGAGACCAATGAAGAAGTCGAGGAAAAAATTCAACGCTTAGTACGTTCTCATATGGAATGTAAAGATACCAGTCCTTCCTCAAAGTCCCAGTTACGTTCGTTTTATGGCTGGTGTGTTTTAGAGGACTTGCCATTTTTTGATGAAGATTTTTATGATCTTTACTTAGACGTTTTAAAGTTTGGAAGTGATGAGGGTAAGGGCAAAGACGTTATTATTGAAATTCCAAATAGAGGCCCTTTAACTATATCTGAACTCAAAAGATTTAAAACCTCTGTGGCTGGGCTTGATACATCTTTTTTAACGCTTCAACAACTCCAAGGCTTAATCGGCCTTAAAATCGGGCAGATATTAGGCGCTAGAAATATTCAAGTAATTAGGTTGCAATTTAAACATTTCGGCCAATCAAGTGACGGTAGTTATTACTTAGACGTTCCTAGAGCAAAGCAAAGGGGAAGCCAGAATAATAATGTTCTAAAAAGAAGGCCTATTACTAAGTCACTTGGTTTGTTAATAAGTGATCTGAGAAATAAATATAATAGTAGTATCAACGAAGAAATTTCGGAAGATTGGTTTATGGTTTGCAATCTAAAGTCGAATGAGGGACCAGATTGTACGAGCCTTCCTACAGGGATAAGAGTAACTTCACAGACATATAGAAGTAAACGAGTAGCGATAGAAGGCAAGCTTGAGCTAGGTTTTGTTGTAACGAATAGGCGATTAAGAAAAACTTTTTGTACTCAGTTGATTGCGAAGGGGACGCCACTGAAGGTTGTTGCTGAGTTGATGGATCATAGTGATTTACAGCAATTAGAAGTCTATTACCGTCATACACATCACATAGCTAAAAAACTAAATGATGTCTTAAAAGAAGAGGCTAGCGATATCATTGATGCCTTTAAGGGAAAAGTAATAAAGCTTGAGGATGTAACTCAGCAAGGACAACAAATATTTGCACCAACAAAACAGCAAAAACTGCACTTAATTGGTAGCTGTGGAAGTGGCAGTCCTTGCTCTCTTAACCCCCCTTTAAGTTGTTATAGTTGTAGCTCATTAGAAGCATTTGAAGACGCAGATCATAAAAGCGTTGTTGAAAGTTTTGTATCGCAGTCAAAAGAGGTTTTTGGTGATAAACATGCTGTAGAGATCCTTCAACACGATGATTATCTTGCTGCTAGTCGTTTTGTTCAAATGTTAGATAATGGTGAGATATGAATGAAGTTGCATTGCTTCCTCGTGTAGGTCTAGAACCAGTACAAAACCTTCGTGACTTAGTTGATTTTTGTATTAATAATTCTCCATTTCAGAATAAAGATGGATGGAGCTGGGGGAATACAATTTGGGACGTTAAAGGGGTATGTAAATCTCAAGCTCGAAAGGCAAATTATGAGCATTTTTTATATTTTAGCCGAGATAATGGTAAGGGTTCTAATGTTAAGACCTCAAGGGGTAATATGGAGGCTTTTCATTCTAAGTCTTTATCTGAAGTGGTGAAGTGTCATGCCACACATCTACAAATAGAAAGCGCTAAAGATTTTGGAACATTACAAATACTAATCAATGCATATCGTTATCTTGACAATGTAATGTCAACCACTGGAATTAGCGTTCATGAATTGTCTGTTAACGAGTTCAAATTGGCAGAGCAAAATGCGAGAGCGTGTTTAGCGGATAGTACTTTTTATCGAGCGGCTCAAAAGTTAGTTGTAATTAGCAAGTTTATAAATGGAAAAGGTCTGGCTAGGCAGCGGATAACGTTTAATAAAAATAGCAGAAGAAGTGAAACGCATACTAATAGTGATACAAGAATAGATAAGGAATCTGTCGATTTAAGAGCGGTAAAGCTTCCTTCAAAAGAAAGTTTAATCGCAATAGCAACATTGTCTAATGCTACTTTGAGTAATGATGATAAGGTTTTTCAAGCCATTGTTGAAATTATATTTTCAACAGGATTGAGATTTGATGAAGTTGTTACATTAGATGTGGACTGTTTATATGTTAAGGAAGTTGAAGAAAAGAATACTTTAACGGGTCATATACAAAAATTTAGCGTTCACGAACTAAGGTATAAATCTAAAAAAGGTGGAGGCTACCGTACTAAAGTGATTGCTGATTCATTAGTTCCAATATTGCAAAAAGGAATAAAAACCGCGCAGGAAGAGTTACAAAGTGTTAGAGATACAATTCACTCAGTTCTTGTTGGTGAATACGATTTTTTTCCAAAACTAGATTATGATTCAGATGTCTTTGTTACAGATATATGGAAAGAAATAGAATGGTCGAGCAGAGCAAATTTTAATACTTATATTGGCAAACTAAATGTCAATATCACTAAGCATAAACATCCTAAAACTGGCAAAGTTTCTAATAAGTTCTCACCTAAAGAACTAAAAGATAAAACACTAAATTTGGCTAGATTATCAGCACGTAAGTTATGGAGTATTGTTAGTAAACTAACTATCGCTGACTCTTTAGAGAATATGTTGTTTATTACTCAGCATCAAAAGCATCATAGTAAAAAATCAACAGAGTATTGGAATTTTACTTTAATAGCCTATACACAATTTAGTGATTATTTAGCTGGGAGATCTGATTTGGGTGTAGAAAGCGTTTTTGAACGATATAATTTGATGTTTGAAAATACCCCTATCCGTCTAACGTCACATCAGTTTAGGCATTTCCTTAATACCATGGTCCAGCTTTCCGATAGTGTATCTGAAATTGAAGTTGCCCGTTACTTTGGTAGAAAGTATATGGGTGACAATGAAACCTATGATCATACCAATAAAGAAAAGAGAGTTATGGACCATGCTGATGACATCATAGCTTCGCATGGTGTAACTCAGGAGCAGGCAAAGGAAGCTGCCATAATATTTACGTTAGTAGACAAAGACGAAGCAATTGAAACTGTTCAGGATTTAACTACAACTCTTATAACTTCTATTGGGATGTGCAGTCATGATTACAATGACTCTCCTTGTGGTAAGCATTATGCCTGCTTAAGAGGCTGTTCAGAGTATTACAGAACTAAGGGGGATAAGTCGGAGGTTTCTGAATTGAATAGAATGAAAGAACAGCAAATGGAGCATGTGGAAGCGGCTAAAGAAGCTGTTAATGAAAAGTATCATGGTGCTAATAATTGGTTGTTAGCTCACGAAGAATTGTTAACAGGCTGTATCACTGCTTTAGAAATTGAGCGGAACGAAAAATTGGTAATTGGTGAGAAAATTCAGGTTTTTCCTGAAGGTGATAATGGGTGCAGACCACTATGAGTAATTCAAAAAAAAGGAAGATAATAACACCTCAAATAGAGAAAGAAGTGTGCGAGCAAATTATTATATTAGCTTCACGTTCAAAAAACGGGAAGGTTACATGGAATAATATAGTTAAAACCTCTGGGTTTTCAAGGGTTTCATTGTCAAATAATTGGGCTATATCAGAGGCTTATGAAGAAATCAATAAAACCAAAAAGAAGAGAAAAACTGCTGAAGAAGAGATTGCTGAACTAAAAGAAAAAAATGAAAAGTTAAAACAAGAGCGTGATAAGTATAAGAATACTGTGAAGTTATATGATGAAAAATATGTCAGGTGGCTTTATAACGCAACGAACGCAAATATCACTGTAGAGCAGTTAAATACTCCTGTGCCTCATTCAATGAAAACATCAGAAAGATTAAAGAGTGTTAAATGATTGGCGAACAACAGTTATTAGAGCGTGAATTGAGTGACTTTAATCTTGATGAAATGCATCACACAGCCAAAAGAAACTTAATTAAAGTGGCGAGCTTGTTAGGCAAGTTTGATGATGAACGATGGAGCGATTTTATTGACGATGGATGCCTGGATATTAGTGCTATTGCGCAAGAATTAGGTGTGTCCCGTTCTAGTTTTTATCAAAATAGGCATATAGAAAAGTATGTATTAGGTAAAGCAAAATACCTAATTGAAGAACAACTGATTATTGAAATGCCACTTCAAAAAAAAACCAAAGGGCTAAACAAAAGTACTCCCAGTAAAAACCAATATTCTACTAATGAAAAAGTACTAGCTGAAAAGAATATGGAGATAAGCAGGCTACAACTCCTAGTTGCAGATTTAACAGCCAAGCTAGATGAAAAAAAATCAGAACTTAAAGATAAGGACCGTGCTTTAAGTTATAAAGAAAACCAAGAAAAACACTTACTAAAATTTGGTCGTTGTCCTAGATGAGTCTGTCTAACCAACTTCCATCATTAAGTATCAGAGTTACTCGTAGTGCCTATGTAGGAAGAGGAGGTGTTGTTTTTAATGGTGTTGAAGTATGCGTTGATACTTTAGCAACAATCAATGCTAAAGCACACTTCGTCATAAAAATTGAAGAATCTGATGTCGAAGTATTATTAGCAGAGATCAAAAGAGGCATTATTCTCGATGTTACTGTAAACACTCGTTTTGAAGTGAAAGTCGATTATGGTTTTAAGCGTTACATCATAACGACAAAAGAAATAGCTTTTCTAAGGCCAAAAGGTCAAATGATCGTAGATCTATTGGGAAGTAGCTCAAAATTCAAAGGTATTGGTCCTGTTAAAGCAAAGAAGTTATGGGGGCACTTTGGAGAGCGATTAGTTAAAATTTTAGATAATGCAGACATAGATTTACTGACAGAAAAACTGTCTATCGAATTAGCCACTAATGCCATTGAAGCTTGGCAATCATATGTCAGAATTAGAGAGCTAGAGTATTGTCATTCAATACTTGGATTGAACGTTTCAATATCACTTCGTGTATCTCAATTCTATCAACAAAATACAATTAAAAAGTTATCAGACGACCCTTACAGACTATTGGCTTTTGGTATAACCTTCGAAAATTGTGACTTCATTGCCATGAAGCTAGGTTTTGCGCTAGATGACGATATAAGGCTTTCTGCTGCGTTAGAGCAGGCATTGTATGATGTATTAGCAACTGGAAGTACTATAGCGTCTTATGATGACTTGTTCGCCCCTTTATATAAAATATTGAATAAATCATCAGATGAGGACTTTGCCCAAAAAATAGCAACTAAAGCGCTTAAACAAGAGTACGGATGTGAAAACTACAAATTGCTTAGCGATGGAAGATATCAAAGTAATGGTGCGTTTTTTATGGAATCATTCGTTGCAGAGAGGATATTTACGCTAATCCAATCCCATGTTCAGCCTCCAGCTAACGACTATTATATTCCACTTGCTCTTGATGTTTATGAATCAAGTAAGGGGTTTAAGTTGACTCTGCTACAAAGAGAGGCTGTAGTTAAAGCTTTTCAGCATAAGTTCTTAATTGTTAATGGCGGAGCTGGAGTAGGAAAAACTACGGTACTTGATGCTATGTATCAGGTTTTTGAAAAGAAAAATATATGTCCAATTCAGGTAGCATTAGCTGGTAAGGCTGCAAAGAGAATGGCTGAAACAACGGGCTATGAATCTTTTACTATAGCTCGATTTATAAGGGTTTTTGATTTTAATGCTTACTTAGGAAAAGAATTAGTTATTGTTATAGATGAAAGTTCTATGGTCGATTTACCTAGTATGTATCGATTATTGAAGTTTATCCCCAGAGAAACAAGAATAATAATGCTTGGAGATGTTGGACAGCTTCCTCCTGTTGATTTTGGTCTGATTTTTCATGAGTTAGTTGAATTAGATGATGTACCTAAAGTGACTCTCACTGAAGTAAAAAGGCAAAAGGAGTCATCAAATATACCTAAAATTTCAAATGATATTCGATATGGTTTAATGCCAGAGTTTACGTTTGAAGATGTCCAGTTGATTCCTATTACTAAGCGTACAGAAATTCAAAAACTAGCAGCATCAATGCAATTAGAAAATCCAAATTCAACTCAAATAATTTGCCCCACTAATAAAATGACAGATGCTATTAACCTGTTGTGTACTGATGCAAATAAAAGAAAACCTTTACGTGTTTTTGTTGAAGATTTTGATCGTTACTTAGATACTGAGTTTAAAGTTGGTGATAAAGTCATGTGCTGTAAAAATCTATATGATTTTAACGTTATGAATGGTTCTGTTGGAGAGGTGATTTCTCGATATAATACTATGAGGGAAGTTACTAAAGTAGAAGATAACGTAGAAATAATATTTAATAGCTTCGGTCAAATACTATGGGATGATGGTATAGAACGAGAGGTAACAATAGAGGTTATTGATGCTCTCAAACATGCTTATGCTATAACAATTCACAAAAGCCAAGGCTCACAGTTTGATACTGTAATTATTCCGCTTGATCGGGCACCAAACCTAGATAGAACCATGTTATATACAGCGATAACAAGAGCACAAAAATCCGTGATATTTATAGGTAATCCTTCGGTAATTGAGTCAACATTAAATGTCCAGACTTCAAAGCTAAGACGGGTGCACCTTAAAGATAAATTAGCTATTCTTACCTAATTTTTGTCGTTAAAAATAGCTAGATTTTATTATTTTAAAGTTGAAGGATTGCGCTTTTTTAAATTGAGTTGCAGAATTGCCAAGTATTTCTTTTTGTTGATAATTCTTTATAGCCTGACTCAGCAAAGAATACTTTAACAGCTTCCGCAGCTTCAGCTAATAGTTCTGCGGGAGGGTTTTCTATAGGCAATCCGAATATAACCTTGTTTCTTGAAACTGGCTCACCTCTAGATATTGGTGTTCTTAAGTTAAAAATATCAAAAGCGGGTTGTAATAACTTTTCATCATCACAGGAAATTTCAATATAAACGTCTCTTCCGTCATCTAAAACATATATACAAGCGTTAAATAAGCGAGAATTTAATCTACTCAGGTCATCACTAACCATTTTTACTTCTACGAGGCAATCTTCATCCCTATAAACATTATTTTCTTGTAAATTGAATTGAAAATGCTTTTCTGCTAATTCAGCACCTGCTTCTATAGACAAAATACTCATGTACCCAGTTTCTACTAATGAGTCACTTTTACCTAAGCTTTCAGTAACCAACCCTAATGCTGCTCCTGACTCTGTTAGCACAACTCCCCCACTGAACCCTCCTCTAGCCATAGTAGACAAGACAAAATGAACATAATTTGAATGCCATACATCAATCGTTGCATTGACTTGTCCAATAGCTACAACCTGATTAGGGGTCGTGGTAAATGGGATTGGAGGGTATCCTATGACCATCACATTCGATAATATAAAGTCATTGTCAGTTACCTCATGGTTAGTATGTGATCCAATTTGAATATTAGGTATAAATAAATTATTTATATCAACTTTAAATACAGCTATATCTTCACTTTCATGGCTATAGGGGCCTTCAATAATTTGAAGTGTTGAGGGAGTAATTAATGTTTTTTTCGGTTTTCCCTGAATTTTTTCCTCTATTAACTCAATTAACTTTGTAGTAGCAACTTCTTTTATCGTTTTCCCTTCTATTACATGTTTTGCAGTGATAAAAATCCCTTCACCAATGTGAAAGGCTGTTCCTATTCCTTCATTCTCTTCAATATCCGTTACGGTTATATAGGCAACAGCACCAGAGAACTGTGCATATAACTTTTGTATTTCACTTTTCGTATTTTCGTCCATCATTATAAGATTCTAACGCCTTCTATCTAAAAAATAGCACAAGCAAGTTGTGCTATTTCTTTTAGTAAATTTATATGTTTTTTTGGTAAATTTAGAATAAACTACTTTGTTCATTTTTAAATGATTCTATTGAAGCAAGTAGACCTAACTTTTTGTCGGCTTTTGTAAATGCTGAATCACTCATGTAGGAAATTAAGACCTCTAAATCAGAAACGGATTTAACTTTTATAAAAATTTTCTCTTTATTTACAAAGACAAGGGAGTTCTTTCCTTTCTTTAATAACTCTATCGCGTTACTTAAAGTTCCTGTACTTTTCGTATCCCATATCATTAGCCCATAATTACAATCTTCAGCCATTTTTAAATCTTTAGCTGTGAAGTATGCTCTTGTTCCAGGAGAATATTTTGTCTCAATATTGTTCGTTGACCAACTACCAATATTATTTCTTGGCTGTGAACCAGTACAGTAAACTAATACAGGTTTAACTTCATTTTCAAATAGGTAATTTTGGATTGAACTATCTACGCCATCAGCATCACCAACCAATATTTGATAATTAGAATTGATAATGTTGTCAATTCTGCTTAGGACATCTTTATTAATGTTCTTGATTTTCATTGAACCAGATATAAAAACTTTATGCATTAGTGTTTCCTAGTAGCTGTTGCTACATATATGTTTCTTATTTTTGAATATTCTCTCAATACTCTTGTCGCAGCTTCTAAAGAAGAACCAGTGTCATATAGATCATCGATTATTAATATATCGAATTGTCCTGTACCTAATAAATCATTTATGGCAAATGCTCTTGTTAGAGTGTCAACCTTTTCATCTCTATTGCTAATATCTTTCATTTGAGGTGTGTTTTCAGTTTTGAGAAGTAAGTTCTCGTAACATGGAATTCTCATATTTTGTGCAACAGAACGCGCTATTTCTATAACAGGTTGTCTAGCGCGCTGCTTAGAAGGAGGCATAGGCACAATTAGGCAAGCACTTGTAAAGTACCTTGATAGAGAGTCACTTAGCTGTTTGGCAATAATAGAAATTTGGGTATAGTTAGAACGATATTTCAATTGATATAAAGCCTCACCTACTTCTGATCTTGTGGTGTCAAATTCTGGGTGACCATATTGGTTTTCACCAAGGTAAATACTTTGAAGGACGTGCTTATCTAGTGAGTAGCCTAAATCCCAATGACCATTTATTCTTTGGATATTAACTTCCATCTAACTTCCTTGTTTCACTACTGAAAATATAAATAAGTTGATTAGTAACATTACATTGATAACAGTGCTTTATCAATTCAGTGAGAATATTTTAAGTTGACTTTTGATCTTGGTATTTTAATTAAACCTGATTTTTAATAATTGTTCGTAATTTAAGCTGACTTTTAAACTCAGTATTTTAATTAAACCTGACTTTTAATAATTGTTCGTAATTTAAGCTGACTTTTGATCTTGGTATTTCAATTAAACCTGATTTTTAATAATTGTTCATAATTTAAGCTGACTTTTGATCTTGGCATTTCAATTAAACCTGATTTTTAATAATCGTTCGTAATTTAAGCTGACTTTTGATCTTGGTATTTCAATTAAAGCTGATTTTCAATAATTGTTCATAATTTAAGCTGACTTTTGATCTTGGTATTTCAATTAAACCTGATTGTTAATAATTGTTCATAATTTAAGCTGACTTTTGATCTTGGCATTTCAATTAAACCTGATTTTTAATAATTGTTCGGAAGTTAAGCTGACTTTTGATCTTGGTATTTCAATTAAACCTGATTTTTAATAATTGTTCATAATTAAAGCTGATTTTTGATCTTGGTATTCTAATTATCCTGATTTCATATACAGGGTAATCCATAGGTACCATTATTTTAAAATGCTGTTAGGATTAAATGCGTTAATTTTTATATAAATGTTTTAAATCAAAATAATGGATGTACTTTAAAGGTAGAATTGTTATTTATAGTAATTGAAAAAATAGGAATAGTTTACGTGCATGCACGGGGATTTTTATAAAAAGAAGCTGAGGCTAACTCTTACAGGTACCAAATGATGGTTAAGGATAACATGTGATTAAAGTAAGAAAGGAGTGGGATATAGAACAAGCTTTTGATGAAATAAATAGTGCCCATAATCCAGGAGGGGTTGTTTCAGGTCCACTTAGAAATGCAGCTATTCAGCAGTGGGTAACTTTAATAGGCCGTAAAAAAGCCCTTTCTTTTTTCAAAAAAGAGTTGAAAAAATTAAATAGTAACACTAATTTTTGTCGTAAATATCACTTAAGCAATAATACTCTGAAGCGAATTCTAGCCTACATAGATGATCTTGAAGATGATAACAAACGTAAAGATCGATTTGAGCATGTAGATAAAGCCTATAAATTTTTAGTTGAAAAAGAGAAGCGTGGTTTTCACTTTACAATCAAAGATCTAGTTGAACATACTGGCTGGAAAGAAAGTACTTGTAAAACTTATCCTACTAAACGCTGGCATCAGTATATTGATAAGGATGGTGAACAATACTCAAGCACAGGAATAAGGTATTTAAGTAAAGATGAATTTAGAGCAGTTCACAGCCAAAAATTGCAAAAAACCGAAGATCATTCCACAAAGGGAATATTATTAAATAAAGCAAGGGAGTTTGCTTTACTGGCCGTTTCTACATACAACAATCCATATACCAGCTTCAAAACCTATGGCTATATCGTTAATATAATTATTGCTTATACAGCCCTGTTTCATGCCATTTTTGAAAAAAAAGGTATTGAGTATTTCCATAGAGATAAAGAAGGTAAGCCTATTTTCATCGATGGTGAAGAAAAAGCGTGGGAACTTCAAGAGTGTGCAAGAGAGTACTGGAAATCTGAATATACTGCGGAAAAAACCAATATAGAATTTTTAGTTGGGCTGAGGAATAGAATTGAGCATAGAAGCCTACCTGCAATTGACTTAGCTGTTAGTGGTGAATGTCAGTCTTCTTTAAATAACTTTGAAAATATACTTATATCTGAGTTTGGAGATGAATATGCTTTAATTGCCAACCTTGCTACTACAATGCAGCTAACAAGAATCTCTCAACAAGCTCAAGCCGATGCTCTTAAACAATTACAACGAGATAATTATAGAGTTGTGAGGGAGTATATGGAAACCTTTAGGCGAGATTTAGATGATGAAATCTTAGAAAGTCAAAAATATAGGATTAGAGCATTTTTGATCCCTAAACTAGGGAACCATGCTAAGTCATCTGATTTATCCATCGAGTTTGTTAATATTTCTCAATTATCAGAAGAAGAGCTAGATTCATATGAGCAAGGTGTGGCCTTTATAAAAGGGGTGGAATCTCCCTACAGGTTAAGACCTGGTAAAGTAGTTGATTTAATTAAAAATAATGTATTGAATTTCAATATGACAATGCATACCAAGTGCTGGAAATACTACAAAGCAAGACCTTTAGAGCAAGATAACAAGAGTTGGAAAAGTGAATTTTCCGGTTATTCTGAAGGGTATGATGGTTATTTATATTCCAAAAATTGGATCAACCACTTATTGGCGGTTTTGATTGATGAAAAAGAAGTTAAAAAAATAAGAGCTTTTACTTAAGTAAACGGCAAATGGTCACTTAAATATAAGTTTTAAAAAGCATATTGTTATATACTGTATTTATGGACAGTATTGCGGAGCGGTTCCGATGGATCTTTCAAATACTATAGATAAAGTAGGTTTGTATATTTTATCTTTGTTAGTACTTTTTGCTTTTATTATTCTTTTAACAGTTGATTTTCCGTATTGTTTTGGAAATGACTGTCAATTTGTTGGTTGGTCAAAATTACTAGAGTTAAGTAAAGAAAATGCTGCGAGTTTGTTATCTTTGATTGGTATTTTCTTGGGAGTGTTTTTTTATTTTAGGTTCGAATATGAAGTAAAGGGCGGCTCTATGGACGCAATGAAAATAGAAAAATGTAATAGCGAAAGCTATGAGCATCTAGTTTTTCTTGCAACCTATATTATTCCGTTTATAGGTTTTACTTTTGATGAACCTAGGAAAATTTTTGCATATTTTTTATTACTAGCTGTAATAGGCGCGATTTTTATCCGCACAGATAAGTACTATGCTAATCCAACTTTAGCACTTATCGGTTATAAACTATTCAAGGCGGATATGAGTTGCAGAGGTGATAATTACAAAAATATGATCATCATTTCAAAAGATGAAATAACTGAAGATGACCATGTTAATTTTAAATTTCTATCTAATAGTGTTTGCTTTGCAAGGAAGGTTTCATGACTGTAGAACAGTTTCAGAATAAAGTTAGTGCGATTATAAATGATTGCGTTGGGATTAAGATGTTTTTTGTCGATGAAAATGCAAATATCAAAGATTCGGATATAGATAATGTTGCATTGGGCCGCTTGAAAACAAGTATAATATTTCGGCTGAAGTCTAATATCATTGATAACGAATCTTTTACAATGCCTTTATTGTCTGATGCAGATGAACGAAAAAATGCTTTGTATGAATTCGATTTTGACGAAAAACCTTTAGAATTTGAGCTATTAGAACAAGCTCTGGCACAAAGAGTAAATGCGGCTAATAAATATCAAGTAGGTGATGGGAATTTTGGTGATATTCATGCAATTATTGTAGTGCTGACAGGTAGAAATGACGAAACAATTACTCTGTACAAGCATCAGTATACTGTCTCTGTACTTCATGCTGAACAAGGTGCGCTTAACCTTTTTAAATCTAATAATAGGTTAGTTGAACTGGAGTCAAATATTTTAAAAATAGATCCTAATTATGTATTTTTGAAGTTGGGTGATAAATTTTATGTTGATAATGTCAAAACTTTAGAAACTTATTTAGGCTTTCATGATGTTATTAAGGATTCAGCAGAAAAGTGTGTTGAGTCGCTAGCTAGAATGGAGTTAATAGAGGACACAGCTCCGTTAGTTGAAAGAGTTGCGGGTGACGATATGGCTTTTTCAAGAAAACTTGCTAAAGTTGCTAGGAACTCACCTGTTATGGGGACGGTACCTAACAATGATATTATTACATTTGCACAACAGCATAATTATTTGTGCAATCTGCTAACATTAAACGATACGGGGGATAAGTTTATATTGAAAACTAAAAAAGCTCAGAATCACTTTATCAAATTAATGAGTGATGACTATTTGGAATCTGAACTCACCAAAATTCAGTATGATAGTTTAGCTAAAGATAAATTAGCATAGCCAAAAGTGTAAAGCTAAATGACCATCTTTGATAGTTGCGTTACACTTTAATTAATTTTATAAGTTATTATTGATTTTATAACATTTTAAAAATGTTTGTATGTTGTTAGCTCCTATTAAAAAGGGGGAAGGGTGATGTTAATCACACACACACAGGCTTCTTTACACTTTTTATGGTGCATTACCGTTCTAGGCTTACGGTTGTCTTTTTTGTAAAGACAGTTTAGCCTAATTTATATATAGCCTCGTATTTACGGGGCTTTTTTATGTTTTAAAAATATCAGTTATTAAATATAAATATGAAGAAAGGTTATACCAATTGTACTAAGTAAGTGATCATTTTCAAATGGACTAAATATCCAATAGCCAGCTATTACTCAATCAAGAGCCTTGTTCTTGAAAATTTATTATCATTGCTTATTTTTAAATGAAAGCTGTAACCTTAATTAATCCAAATGGTATTATCTTGCTTGGGGAACTCATTTTTATTTAAAATTCTTATGTATATTTGTCAATGGGAGTTTTCCTACTGAAATTGAGTCGATTGGTAGTTCGGTGAAATTAATCCGATTGGTATTAGCCAACTCAATAGAATCAGCATACATTAAATACACATCATTTTTTATTACGCAATAAATTGACTGTTTTCCCCTGATTTATCTACAAATTAGGTGAGCTATTCAGGAATTTTTTTGTATGAAATATACGAGGATTTTTTAGATCCTATATAGAATAAAAGGGTAAAGATGAAATGGTAAACCATAAAAAAACCAGCGTTTTGCTGGTTTTTTTATCGTTTGTAGATGTTGAGTTATAAACTTAAGTTCACGAATGTCATTTTTGCAAAAGCTTAGGGTTAAGTTAGGTCATCAGGACCCACACGAACCACTAACTTGCCAAAGTTCTTTCCTTCCAACAAACCAATAAATGACGATACGCTATTCTCTAAGCCATTTACCCTGTGTTCTTTGTACTTAATCCTGCCCTCGTTAAGCCATGTCATCATAACTTTATTAAATTCGCCATAACGGTGGCCATAGTCATCAAATACGATGAAACCTTGCATTTTAGCTCGCTTAACCAATAATGTACCCATTAACGAAGACATACGATCAGGTCCGTCGGGTAACTCAGTGGCATTGTATTGTGAAATAAGGCCGCATAAAGGGATACGTGCTTTGGCATTAAGTAGCGGCAATACGGCATCAAAGACTTTGCCGCCGACATTTTCAAAGTAAACATCGATACCATCAGTACAGTTTTTTGCCAACAGCGCTGCTAATTCGTCAGAGTGATGGTCTAAACAGGCATCAAAACCGAGAGTATCAACGGCATATTGGCATTTCTCAGTACCACCTGCGATACCAATCACTTTACAGCCTTGTATTTTAGCTATTTGTCCTACTAAGCTTCCTACGGCTCCTGTTGCCGCTGCGACGACAACTGTTTCACCAGCCTTTGGTTGGCCAATATCTAATAACCCCATATAGGCGGTTAATCCCGGCATACCTAACACCCCTAGTGCATAAGATGGGTTTGAAACATCAGTACCTAACTTAAGTAAGTCAATGCCATTTGATATGCTGTAGTCCTGCCAACCACCGAAAGCAACAACCCAATCTCCTTGTTGGTAATCAGCGTGTTTTGACTCTTCTACTCTACAAACACTGCCACCGACCATGACATTGTCTAATGCTACTGGATCGGCATAAGATTTTGCATCATTCATACGGCCTCTCATATAAGGGTCTAATGAAAGGTATACCGTACGTAATAATATTTCACCCTGTTTTGGGGTAGGCTTGGCTGCTTGTACTAGTGTAAAGTTGTCATGGCTTGGCGCGCCAAAAGGACGTGATGCTAACAATACCTGTCGATTTACTTGTTTGTCTTGATTCATTAATAATTCTCTTTTTGGTAAAGTTAATAACTTAATCAAAGCTATTTAGATTAAGGGTTTACCCTAAAATTTGGCAAGGAACCCCCTCTCAATAAAATAAGTGCGAAGGGTGACGTTGTTAGCTGCTTAGCTGCTTAGCTGTTTAAGTAGTTTCTCAGCGACTAATATTGAACTTGCTGGGTTTTGTCCTGAAATGAGTAAACCATCTTGAACGGCAAATGCATGCCAGTCTTCAGTCTTTTGATAATCAGCACCACGTTTGATAAATTCATCTTCGAGCAAAAATGGCACAATATCGGTGAGCTGCACAGCTTCCTCTTCAGTGTTGGTAAAACCTGAAATCGCTTTACCTTTAACCAAAAATTCGCCGGAACTGTCTTTAACGTTTAACAACGCTGCACTGGCATGGCAAACGGCTGCAACGGGTTTGTTCGCGGCAAGAAATTGTTCAATCAACTTTATAGAATGGTTATTGTCTGTTAAGTCCCATAAAGGACCATGTCCACCGGGGTAAAATACCGCATCAAAATCTTCACTATTGATTTGCGCTAAAACCTGAGTATTGGCGATAAGATTTTGGCTATCGGCATCCTTGAAATAACGCTTGGTTGCTAGTGTTTGGAAATCATCTAATTCACTGGTCGGATCGATTGGAGCTTGTCCTCCTGCAGGAGAAGCTAAGGTAACGTTTATGCCTGCATCTTTAAATGCGTAATAAGGGGCTGCAAACTCTTCTACCCAAAAGCCTGTTTTCTTTCCTGTGCTACCTAATTCAGCGTGTGATGTTAATACCATTAATATGTTTTTAGTTTGCATTGTAAACCTCAATATTTAATTATTGCCAAGGGTGTTTCATTGACGATAAGTGTAGTTGAGTAGAGCTAAGCTAACAATGCAGATTATATAGACTTCTTTGTATCAATAAATGATACAATAAGCGCGTGATCATCTTGATAGGTTAACGATGAATATTTCTTTTGAACAATTAAAAAGTATGGTTGTTTTTGCTCAAGTGGTTGAGCAGGGCACGTTAAGTGGTGCAGCCAAGCATATTGGCTTATCTCGTGCTGTGGTGAGTTACCATATAAAAAAACTCGAAGCCCAATTAGGCATAAAACTACTGAATCGCTCTACTCGAACTATTTCAGCGACCGAAGCAGGGCTTGAGTATTATCAGTACTGTCGCGTTATCGCAGAGCAAGCATCAGCGGCTAATCAACAGATTGAAAACCTTAAGCATGAGCCAGTCGGTTTATTAAAGATCACGTGTCCAGTGAATGTTGGTTTGCAAACTATAGTCCCCGCGCTTAATGAGTTCCGTACCATTTACCCCAAAATCGAACTTGATGTCATGTTAACGGATGAGGTGGTAAATATTATCAAAGAAGGCATAGATTTGGCCATTCGTGGTGCGCCTTTAGCCGATTCAGGCCTGCAAGCGGCAAAGCTTTCAACACTCGGCACTTGTCTTTGTGGTTCGCCAGCATATTTTGAAAAGTTCGGTTTTCCTCAGCACCCAACGGAGTTAAGTAAACATCAATGGGTGTTATATAAGCTTACTGCGGGTTCACTTGAACTGACTAAAGGTAGTCGTTCTTTCAGTATCGAAATGAAAGGTACTATTAGCACAAACAACGCAGCAGCAAGAACTGCTTTTGTTGAAGGGGGTCATGGCCTGGGTCGTATTCCTGTTTATGATGCAAAACCCAGAATCAAAGCAGGGCAGCTGCTCTCTGTACTTGATGACTACGATATGAGGGATATCCATGTCTATGGCGTTTTTCCTCCCGGTAATGCCGAGTCGAAGAAGTTACGCCTGTTATTAGATTTTTTGAAAGCATACTTTTTAAAGAATCAATAACTATCACAACGTTATGCCGTTGTTTTCAATTATAACTTAGAGGAAGTTCAGTCAGCCATGTAGGCATATTATTGTACCTATTTATATCGTTAGTCAAATCCACTCCACTCATCAACAGAACTATTCAGTTAATTCTTCGTTGGCACTAAAGTACCATACAGAGCTACATGGCATTGCGCCATTATTGTCATACGACAAAATCTGAAGATTGATACTATGTTACTTAAAATAAAGCCGCTTTTGTGGACGCTCTTATACGGAGTTAGCTGTTCAGCCCTTGCTACTTCTCAAGCGTTAGTCAACTTTCAGCTTCTAACGCACTTCGGTGATAACCCTGGCGATTTAACTGCAAGTTACTTTCAACCGACAAAGCAAACTAAATCCCTTGTGGTATTTTTACACGGCTGTGTGCAGCAAGGTGAAACCTTAGCTAAACAAAGTGGCTTTGTTGCGCTTGCTAAACAATATAATTTCACTCTATTGTTACCCCAGCAAAGTAAAAACAACAATGTTACCTCCTGTTTTAACTGGTTCTCAGAGCAAGATAGCGATAAGGATCAAGGAGAGGTGTTGTCGATCAAAAATATGATCCTCACACTAAAGGCGCAGTCAGAATTTGACCATGTATTTATTGCAGGTCTTTCTGCTGGCGGTGCTATGACCAGTGCATTATTAGTTCACTACCCTGAACTATTCTCTGCTGGCGCCGTTATTGCGGGTTTACCTTATCCTTGTGCTAATAATTTAGCTAAAGCAATTTCCTGCATGAGAAATGGCCCTTCACAGTCATCAATGGAACTAGCTAGCTTAGCAAAGCAAGGTAACGAAGCCGTTAAAAAATGGCCGAGGCTTATTATCATCACGGGCAGTAAAGATAAGGTTGTTAGCCCCAAAAATTCCCACAGCTTGGCTTTGCAGTGGTCACAGCTTTCAGAAACTTCGTTGAAACCAAGTAAAACCTCACCAGTAGGTTATCAGCAAACGCTTTGGCAAAATAATGCAGAGCCTGTGCAAGTTAAGCTTGTTGAAATCAATGAAATTGGTCACGGCTTAAGCGTTAATTCTAGCTACAAAAATAGAGACGCCAGTGCGGACTTTTTATATGAATCTTCATTTGATAGTGCTTTGGATATCATCGAATTTTGGGGGGTAGAAGATAAAAGTTGATAATATTCAGTTAGTAAGCTCTATGGTACTATAGTACAAATTAACTTTGTCTAATTTTGTTATAGAGTTTAAATATCAGTAAAAACATCAAAAATAATCTTAAAACAACTGATCAATAAAATTATAATAAGGCACTACTATGAAAC
>MAAC01011105.1_pt1 | contig 23454 bp, 18 predicted proteins | sample 1115981 | NCBI WGS metagenome assembly MAAC01 (sample SAMN04961126, study PRJNA320927) | seawater metagenome | isolation source: sample BD02T64 sea water enriched with oil for 64 days | place: USA:Gulf of Mexico | collected 2013-07-27
CCCTTGCAGATAGTAACCCGCAGCATTTCTCAAGCGACCTTCTGAGTCAGGCTCAAAAGTTCCTGCACGTGTGAAGAGATAGTTGCCGCCAGATTGAGTTGGATCTGCCAATGTATTGACGACGAAGAAACCGTCGCCAGCGATGGCCATATGTGTGTCCGAGGTTGATGCGGTAATCAAGCCTTGTTTGTCAACTTGTTGTCTTGGGTGAACAATAACACCGCCCGGTGAATATGTGGTGTCGGTGGTGGTCTCGGTCACCAAGGTAGAGAACACCGCATTGGTATCTTTATAACCAACCGTACTACTGTTCGAGATGTTGTCAGAGATCATGCCCATTGACATGGACTGGGCTGCGAGACCCGAAACCCCTGAAAACATTGCTGCTGTAAGACTCATGATAATACTCCTTTTATTAACCGCACTTGCAAAACGGCAAACACGGGCTACGAACCTGTTTTAGGCAGGGTCATCTGTTGAATCAGTCGACTCAGCTGAGTCTGTTGAATCTGTCGTCTCAGCTGTGTCTGTTGACGCGGCTGAATTGGTTGAATCGGCGAGTTTGACCATTGTGATGTTACCCAACCCTAAGGCTAAGCCGTCCACCATCAATACAGGTACGCCATTTACTGTTTCTACTGTTTCGGCGAGACCTTCAAAACTATAGGTCACGTTTACCAGGCTGCCGCCACTAGTCTCTGCGTTAGCAACAAGGTAATAGGCGCCTTCTGGAGCTTGGCCGCCGTTGTCAAGGCTGCCATCCCACGTGAATTCAAATTCACCTTCAGGCTGAGATGTCGTCTGTGTGATTGTATGAACTTTATTGCCAGTTGAATCGTAAATGTCATACGTGACGTTGTCGGGTGAGGCGGCAAAATCCAATTTCCAAGTTGCTTGCTCATCTTCCAATTTGGCAATGTTTAAGTCCGTTCCGACAATTTTCCCAAGATAAGTCAAAAGCACTGTCGCTTCGTTGTTTTGCTGGCTAATACTTTGTAATTGGATGAGTGCTTCCAAGTTTTGGTTGGTCGCGATGGATTGTTCAACTTGGGTGAAGGACACCAATTGGCTCGTAAACTCGTTGGAGTCAGTTGGGTTCAATGGGTCCTGGTTGGCCAGTTGTGTTGTCAACATTGTCAAAAAGTCATCGAAATTGTCCGCAAGTGTGACCCCTGCCTGCGATGCCTTTGAATCGTCTAAATAGTAAGCTGCATTAGCTTCATCAATGTTCATTATTTTAATCCTTGTTGGTCAATCACACCTGAATGTCCAGATTTCCGTTATTAGAAACGCCGTAAGCTGCTTCCATATTGGCAAGATCTACTTGTGAGACTTCTTCGTCTTCGGAAGCTAGATTTGCAGTTGCTGGCTCACCCGAATTTTCTTGATCGCCCTGACCCTGATTAAGACTAAAACTCAGACTGTCAGATCCAGTATCAAATCCGGCATCTTTGAGGGCTTGCTCCAACTGACGAGAGTCTTGTTTCAATAAATCAAGACTTTCCTGATTGTCTGCAGAAATAGCCGCAAGTACACGTCCGTCACTACTAATTTCAAGTTTGATTTCAACACGTCCAAGTTCGGCGGGACTTAGCTGCACTTTGATGCGGTCAACGCCGTCTTTACCTGCTGTTGAAATTTGCGAAGAAACTTGTTCTGCAGGGCTGCCAGCTTGTGCAGATGCTCGGCTTGCCATGGTTGCCTGACTTGCGGAGTTGGAAGCGGTAGAATCGATGCCGCTTATGGCACCTCCAGTAAGCCCTGAATTTGCGCTAAGGGCTGGATCACCAGTAGTCGCGGGCATTAATAATGAAGACGCGAGACCGCCATTTGGCACTATTATTGGCAAATCAGCTTGTCCAGTAAACTGGGTAACTGTGGCCATCGCCGTCGTTGCTTTTGGTTGTGGTGTTGCTGCTTCTGCGATGTTGGCGCCACTTAACATGGTTGGCGAGCTAGCCGAACTTGCCTTTTTGCCTGAAGAGGCGAGAGAGATTTTCCCCTTAGCATTTCCAAGCATTTCAGATATTTTTGCGGACAGAACTTCTTTTTCGGAAACGCTAGCCATTTCGTCAAAGCGCATTTTCTCAAGGGCCGTTTGTGTTCCCGTCGACTTTACTGGCTGGTTATCAATCTGCTGTGCAGCAATTGGGCCCTTCTGGGCGTCTGTGCTTGCCACATCGGTTTTGGTTGTGCTGGACACATCCGTATTAGCTGGGGTGGATGGTTTAGTGTCTTTTTGTACGGCGGAAGTTGCTGCACTTGTAGTGGTTGCGGCATTTGACGTTACGGCTGCCTCTGCTGTTTTAGGAAGCGCCGTGACAGGGATCTCATTTTTTGGCTGAACTGCGGCTTGCTGCGCTGGAGCATCCGAAGCCATTTGATTGTTTCCATGGATGGCTTGTGTCGTTGCCTGTGCGCCATTCTTTGGGGTATCGACGGCCGAAGTTGCTGCTAACGACTTGTCAGTTGTCGTTGGATTGCTTCCCTCCCTTGAGGATTGTGTGGGAGTGGTTGCTGTGGATTGAGGGTTGGCGACCGTAGAAATGACCTTCGCGGCGACCTCGTCGCTCTTGAAAGGTAGGAGCGTCAACGGGTCAATCTGATCTTGTGGTGTTACAATATCATTGGAACTGTCTTGGGAGTCCGATCTTGTCTCATCTTCAGATCGTTCGTCCGATCTGCTTTCACGGACTGGATCATCATCAGACGAATGCTCATTTGAAGCTCGTTCATAAGGTTCAACATCATTGTCCTGCTCCACTAAATGAAGCGCAAAATCATCTGAACGATCGCTTTTATAATTAGCGTTCCAGGTGAAGGCGCTGTCTTTAGTGTTGTTTGATTGTGTTACGTCCATCTTACCGCTCACTTCCGAAATATTTCACCATCATGTGAATTCTCGCTTCTATCTAAGCAAAAGGCGGGCCAGTTTTTTGATGTCTTTAAAAATCACTTGAAAACAACGTTTTGAACATGATTTCGATAATTTTTGAAGGAAGCAATTTATTCCCTATCCGGAAAAATATTCCCGATATAAGGACGATTATGCCGGGGCAATTCGGTGAGAATTAACCGAAAATTTGGTCATGCTAGGAGCGCCGCATTTTTATCATCTATTTGGTTGAGAACGAAGAAAATTGGGCTTTAGTATGAATTGGCACTTTGATTGCATAGATAAGCGTGAAATGCAGTTGGCTCACTATTGGTATGTCGGTGGGGTATAGGATTTAAAATGAGAATACATCTTATTAAACAAATGGTTGTTTGTGATTCCATCAAAAAAGTGGGGTCGGAAAATTCTACCGATAAGGGCGCAAACTGCAAATTCAACTCGGTCAATTGTTCCGTTGAACGGCTAAACGGTCAGTCGCTAGGAGATGTGAAATGAGCTTAAACGCAATTATGAATTCAGGTGTCACTGGAATGTTGAGCCATCAAGAGGCTCTTAATACGACAGCAAATAACATCGCGAATGTTCAGACCGAAGGCTACGCCCGAAAAGTCGTTGAGTATAGCACGATTGTCCTTGGCGGAAGTGGCGCCGGAGTTGAAATTGAAAATATTCGCCGGGTCACCGATGAATTCGTTTTAAAAGAGCTCAGATTAGCCACTGCAAGTACTGAGCAATATGCCGCAATGTCCGATATATATGATAAGCTGCAGGCATTGATGGGAGACCCAAGTGCCAACACTTCTTTGACCGGAAAAATGGATAGTATCCACACGACGTTGGCGGCGCTAACAGTTGATCCGACTTTATCTGTTTCCCGAACTGCAGCCCTAACAGAAATCTCCAATTTTGGTATCGAAACAAATCGACTGCTAACCCAAATCCAAGGTTTAAGAAAAGATGCGGATAATCACATAGCCACGGAAATAGACACTGTAAACGAAGCGATATTGCGGATTTATGAGCTTAATATAGAAATCTCTTCTGCGACAATTAGTGAGCAGCCAACAGGAGAGCTGGAAGATAAACGAGATCAGGCGCTTGCTGAAATCTCAGAGATCATGGACATCAAAACGTATCAGCAAGGCAATAATTCTATTGCAGTTGTCACAAATGCCGGTCAACAACTTCTGGACTTCACGCCGCGCCAGTTGGTGTACTCCGCTGCGGCGACGGTATCTTCTGAAACCATTTTCAATCAAATATCCCTTAATGTCTATGACACATCAACGCAGACCACTGCGTCAACTGGCCTCCCATTAGACCCTGAATTAACGAGTGGTTCTCTACGCGGCTGGCTTGATATGCGAAATATAGAGTTGCCGGGACTGGCTGCACAAATCGGAAGCTTAGCGGGCGAAACTGCAGAGCAATTAAATGCAGTCCACAATGCAAATACTGCCGTGCCGCCTCCCTCTTTACTTGAAGGTCACAATACCGGTGTTGTTTCAACTGACCCGCATGGCTTCACGGGGCAGGCGACCTTTTATAGTTTTGATGCAAATGACGACGTAGTTGCGTCATACACAGTGGATTTTGATGCCGTGGGTACGGTTTCAGTAGATGATGTGATGACCGAGGTGAACGGAGCGCTGGGCGCTGGAACGTTGACCCTCACGAATGGTGCAATGACAATGACAGCGCCTGCGGGGTCAACGGGTATTGGAATTGAGCAAGATGCCACATTACCCGCCCTCCGCGGCGATAAGGGTTTCTCTCATTTCTTCGGCATGAATGATTTGGTCGAAGCGCAAACCGAGACTAATTTTGATACTGGTCTGCTGACCACCGACAGTCATTCTTTTACGGGGACAACTGATTTTGAATTTCGAGGACCGAACGGAGAAGTTCAAGCATCGTTTACAGTTGATTTTGGTGCTATTGGTGGCACGATGGCAGACGTTATTGCCGAGCTAAATACAGGACTAGGGACCGCAGCTACAGCGTCATTAACCAGTGATGGCGCGATCGAGATTACAAGCGCTACTGGGTATGATGATTATTCCGTTCATGTCACCAATGATACAAGTGATCGCGGCGGCACCGGGTTATCGTCCTCGGAAATGTTTGGGTTGGGCCTGAGTTACCCAAGTGATCAAGGTGTGGATTTCGTTGTGAGAGCTGACATTTTGGCTTCACCTATGATGATGGCACTTGCAAACATTAACGGGACGGGTACACCAGCGCTTAGCCTTTCCGATAATAGGGGAGCACTTGCATTTCAAAATTTGACGTCTCAGGCATCTGACTTTGGTACTGTTGGCGGCTTGCCTGGATCAACCGTGACGCTAAGCGAATATGCCGCGCAAATTTTGGCAAAATCGGGCCTGGACGCCGCAAGATCTGAAAGTCTACAAGCTGATAGGTCAGCACTTTCCGGTGTTCTTACAAATAAATATTTGGAAGACGCTGGCGTGAATATGGATGAGGAATTAGCTAACCTTATTGTTTATCAAAATTCTTATAACGCAGCTGCCCGCGTTATTACGACCGCACGGGACATGTACGATATCCTGTTAAATATCGTATAAGACGTAGAAAGTAGGAGACAAGTCATGAGCAGAGTTTCAACAATGCAGCAAACCCAGAACCAGATTCAGGGGATGCTCAATAGCCAGGTGAAAGTTGTTGATACGCAACGACAAGTAACAACTGGACATGTGGCCGAATTCTATAAAGACATCTATCAAGATACAGCAAGTCTGACAGGTGCAAAATCACTTCTTGCTAGGCTAGAGCAACACAAAGAAAACGACAATATCGTTCAATCGACTTTAGCAAATTATGATCAAGCGCTTGGCGGTATGGAAAATGCCGCGACTGATTTAAAAGAAGCAGTTATGGGGGCAATTAATGCATCTTCAGCGTTGGGTTTTGAGGGAGCTGTCGAAGGCGCTTTCGAAGCTGTTCTTGGGTTCATGAATAGCCAAAATTCCGAAGGATATATGTTCGCAGGGTCAAAAAAGGAAACGGCGCCCATCAACATCACCGATATGAGTGATTTGCTAACTGCACTGGAACCGCCAACCGATATTTTCGATAACGACACCTTAAAGCGCGTTACCCGCATCGATGAAAACAGAACCCTGGAAACAGGCATACTTGCTGACGAAGTCAGTTTGGAAATTATGACGGCGATCCAGAGAATTACACTTTGGCAAGCGGGCACAATTCCAACAACTGCGCCCATACCAACAGGGCCAGCTGGGCCGGTAACAACACCGCTTAGCATAGAAGATCAGGCATTTTTGATTGCTGAAATTGAAAATTTGGAATTGTTGGTCCGAGATCTAAATGAGTTTCGCGGAGAGAACGGTCTAAACCAGAAGGTCGTTGCAGAAACCGTTGTCAGTCTTGAGGTTCAAATTGATCAGGCAGAAATTTTTATCAGCAATATAGAAGATATTGATTCCGCGGAAGCCATTGGGAATCTCAATCAAGCGAACTTCGCGCTTGAAGCGTCTTACAACGTTTTAAGTCAAATTAATAGAATCAGTCTGCTGAATTTCCTCTAAAAATGGCAGGAAATATCGCATTTTTGTGATTACCGTCAGACTGAGAGCTTGAAAAGGTTGCATCCCCTGCAATCGGGCTTATATTGCGCGCCATGAATTCATTAGGTTTTAGTACAGCACCCGAAGATACCCGTATCGTTGTTGCCATGTCTGGCGGCGTCGATAGTTCGGTTACGGCTGCATTGTTGAAAGATCAAGGCTACGACGTAGTTGGTATTACGTTGCAGCTTTATGATCACGGTGTTGCGGTGCAGAAAAAAGGGGCCTGTTGCGCAGGCCAAGATATTCACGATGCCCGCCGCGTTGCTGAAGCCATTGGTATACCGCATTACGTCCTAGATTATGAAAACCGCTTCCAAGATAGCGTCATGGAAGAGTTTGCCGACAGTTATTTGCGCGGTGAAACACCTGTCCCTTGCGTACGGTGCAATCAAACCGTTAAATTCAGAGATTTACTGGAAACATCCAAAGATCTTGGCGCTGTCGCCATGGCAACGGGCCATTATATTCGCAGAGAAGGCGGAGAGACCGGCGCGCGTCTTTATCGCGGCGCCAATTCCATCAAAGATCAGAGCTATTTCTTGTTTGCGACAACGCAAGATCAAGCCGATTTTCTACGGTTTCCCCTCGGCGGATTAACCAAAGACGAGACGCGAGCACTTGCGGATAAATACAATTTGGCGGTGGCTGCGAAACCTGAAAGCCAAGACATCTGTTTTGTTCCTAATGGAAATTACGCAAGTGTAATTGAAAGAATTCGGCCGGGCGCTGGGCGTGAAGGCGATATCGTTGATCTCGCAGGCAATGTCATGGGCCGTCACAATGGCATTATTAATTATACCATTGGTCAGCGGCGCGGCCTTGGAATTGCGACAGGTTCGCCTCTGTATGTGGTGCGTCTCGATCCTACTGGCAATAAAGTTGTCGTTGGACCGCCAGAAGCGTTGCAAATCTCAAAAGTGACTTTGCGAGAGATGAACTGGATTGGGGACACTGCGCTGAGCGTCGAAGGATCCAAAGTTTCCGTAAAAGTTCGGTCAACTCAGGAACCTTTGCAGGCAACAGTGTACGGCGCGGCTAATAATTGGGCTGAGGTCCATTTGGATAACCCTGAGGGTGGCGTGTCACCGGGGCAGGCTTGCGTTATGTATGATGGCGATCGGCTTTTGGGTGGTGGCTGGATTGCTGGTACAGAAGCTCCGGTTATTGTGTAGTTGCAAGGTCTGCTAGTTGTTGTTTCATTTGCGTTGCGGCAAATGCAAAACCGCCATCTCCGCCGTCCACGAAATGAAGATGCGCTCCTTCTGCAAGATTAAACACAAGGCAGGTCATCAACGCGGTTTCTGATAGGTGCACGCCGTAGGCAACTTGTCGGTTTTCATGATATGTTTGTAAAAGCGTCTGAATTTCATCAATTTGCTCCAGCTTGCAATCCAAGACCAGCCGGATCATATCGTCAAATCTTTGAAAGTCGGTATTGGCGAGAAGTTCTTTTCGGTACACGGGTGCATCATAGCTTCCCGCTTTCTTTCCGGTTTTCTCAAGAACAAATTGAATGAGGCTTTCCCAGCACAGTTTCAAATAAGTTTTCAGAACGCTTTTCCCTGCAGCGGAGAGCTTTGCCTCTGTCCATAACCCGCGCGGGGGCCATCTAAAAACAAGGTTCTTGTTGCTATTGGGGCGAAATTTCTCAACCTCTTTTCCCAATATTTTCATGAGTTCACTCAGAACGGTGTCATAAATCTGTGTTTTCTCTTCGGTGCTGCCATAGGGGGCATTTACCAAAAGGCTGACAATTTTGCCATTTCGACTGGAAAGGGGCTCCCATCTGCAAGAAAGTCCATCAAGATCTGGTGGGCCATTGGGGTTACGGGAGAGGGGAATAACGTATGGGTTCTGGCTGCTATCGTCTTTTAAAAGTTTATCAGCCTCCATTAACCCGCCGCCGGAAAACATAGCAAGGTACAAGCCATCGCTTATCTCATATTTCAATACATCCGCTGACAACCCAAGCTCGTTAATAGCAGTAATAGGAACGACGCCAATGCGCAAATTTAGATCGAGGCTTTCGGCTGCGAGTGCGCGAATTTCCACAAGCGTTTCAATGGCCGTTTCCTGCAAATCCGGCGGAATGGCAAGCGTGGCGCCATCACCGCCAAAGACATAGGGAATATCAATGTCACCGGCGATATTAAGGATCCCCATGATGCAGGCGGCGCCGACCATATTGACATTTTTATAATGACCATCGCGAATGGCTTGGGTTGATCCTTTTACATCCGTCAGGATCAAAAACCAATCATCAGGGAGGGAGCTATAGTTTGCACGGTTGGTGACTTCCCCAAAATCAGAGAGAGCCGGCAAATCTTGGAAGAAATCTTTCGTGTCCGTCATATTTATTCAGCCATCCTTTTTTTTGGCACGTAAAGACTATTTAACATTTGTATTCTATGCGACTTTCCAAATATTGAAAGGTTATTGTCGGTGTGGTCCGTCACATCTCGTAGCCAGATAAAAACGACAGTTTCCAATGAGGGTGGAAGGATTAATCTTAAGAAAAAGAATGAGTTGGAATTGTTTGACCTGCGATCAATCTCTTCGTTTTAACCCATATCGCGGGCCATTGACCAAGGTCATACATTTGCGATTAAATATTTTAATTTCCTCGCTTGACAGTTTCGTCAAAAACTCCTAAAAACCGGGCTCCACACGGCCCAAACAGCGGCCGCTCTTTGTGTGGCGGAGTAGCTCAGCTGGTTAGAGCAGCGGAATCATAATCCGCGTGTCGGGGGTTCGAGTCCCTCCTCCGCTACCAATTTTTCCTATAAAAAAGCTTTCCACGTATACATTTGTACTAAATAATATGTGAATTGGTTACTGGTAAAAGCGTAGCTATATACAAACAACAATGTAAAAAGAATAGCACCCAATAAGATTTCTCGTTTGAGGCGAAATCTTATTGGGTGCATTGATTGGAACTGCTGCTTTTACTGCGCTTGTTGGCTGATACCTATCAGATTGATCGTCAGTGAATCAATGAAGGATGAGCAATGTTAAAAGTCGGTTTACTTGAATTATTTGGGCTGCTTTGGAGTATTCGGCTACCTTGCATCAAGGCTGCCGGTGTTCGTTTTTGGCGTCATCATTACGACCATGCCGGTAATCACTCTAATCATATCTACAGCTGTCGGCCATGAAACCCTTGGTGTGGTTCCGGTTATGTCAGTTGCGCTTGGCTTTGCCGGGGCCATGGTCATCTTATGGGACACTGCACGGATAACCTCATCGGGTGACACAAGCCTGATTTGGGTTGGCATTCTTGGTATATTTGAAAATCGCACATGACTACGGGCCACCTAGTTTTCGTTCGCAAACTACATATCTATGATTTTCGCGACACCCATTGGAGTGCTTGTGTTCGAAGAACAAATAACCTGGCTCTCCATGGTTGCTGCCGGCGCAATAGTTGGGGCCGTAACGATCTATTAAAACCAGATTGATCGAGGATAAATTGGTGTCATAAATCCCAAAACAGACATCGGTCATTCTTTAGTGCCGTTAGCTTTTGTTTGCATAGTTGTCGTCCTGTCATTGAGAATGCTGGGGAGGGAAGCATTAAAACCATAGTCATTGGGTATTGGATACGCCGCTCATATTTCTACATAGTTAAATAGGAAGGGGCAGACTGGCTTACCCCAATTATTTCAAAGCGAGAGCATCTCAATGACAAAAAAGTATGACATTATTATATTAGGTGGTGGCAATGCTGGGTTCGGCGTGTCGTCTGTCGCAAATGAGGCCAATAAAACCATCGCCTTTATTGAGGAACGGGATTTCGGTGGAACCTGTCCCAATAGAGGATGTACTCCGAAAAAGGTTTTAGTTGCTGCGGCACACTCCCTTCATGAAATTGAAATGGCTGGGGTCCATGAAATTGAAGTCGGTAAAGCAAAACTCAATTGGACTAAGTTAATTCAACGAGAGAAGGGCATGATCAGTTTTATTCCGGACGCAATGACTGGGGTCGCTGAAAAAAGAGGTGACATCTATCGGGGATCTGCAAAATTTGTCGGCCCTAACTCTGTTGAAGTGAACGGCGAAGTCTTGGAGGCTGACAATATTGTGATTGCAACGGGCTCCAAAACCCGGCCACTGGCGATACCAGGGGCAGAATTGTTGATCACCTCTGATGAAGTGCTTTCTGATGAAGAGCAACCCACAGAAGTCATCTTTATTGGTGGTGGCGTGATTGCGATGGAATTTAGTCATGTGTATGCACGCGCTGGTACTAAAGTTACGATTTTGGAAGTTATGCCGCAACTACTGCCGCGTATTGAAAGTGGTGCCGTCGCTGCTATCCGGACAGAGAGTGAACGTATTGGAATAACGTTAAAAACCAGCGTAACTGTTAAGGAAATCCAAAGATCGGGAGATCGTCTTAGTGTTACCTATGAGCACGAGGGCAAGGAAATTACCTCTATGGCAGATAAAATAATAAACGGCGCTGGTCGGGTTGCTAACGTTGATACACTCAACCTTGATGCTGCGAATGTTGCTCATGATAGGATCGCGATTAAGACGGATGAATTTTTACGCTCTACTTCAAATCCGTCGGTGTGGGTTTGTGGTGATTGTCTTGTTACGTCACCACAGTTGTCTCCCATAGCAACATATGAAGGCAAAGTTGTTGGCAATAATATTGTCAATGGCGCAACACAAAAACCTGATTACGAAGTTATTCCAACATGTGTTTATACGGTTCCTGCACTCAGTAGTTTGGGTATAACAGAGAAGGAAGCTACGGCTCAAAATCTAGATGTAAAAATCTCGACCAGTGACATGACAGGGTGGTTTTCAAGTAAAAGTTACGCGGAAACAGTCGCTTGGGCAAAAGTAATTGTTGATGCCAAGTCAGATAAAATCCTTGGCGCACATATGGTTGGGCATAAGGGTGAAGAACTTATCCATTTGTTCGCACTAGCCATGCGTCACGGCATCACAGCAACTGAGTTAAAAGAAGATATGTTTGCATACCCTACATTTTCATCTGATGTGAAAAACTTACTTTAAACATAAATTAACATTTGGACTGCCGTTAGGAGGTGTGTGTAACTTTGCATATATCTTCTTGGCAGTCCATTAGTTGTATATCTTGACCCATAAGACGAAGTGTCAATAGCGCCGCGGCTATCCCTGTTAAGATAGATAGAATTGCAGGGACACCATGTAAGGATAAGGATGGTAATGCGTTCAACCAAATGACGTCATTACCACCGGGTATCATTGAACCACCGATCCCCATCAATAAACCGCCCCCAGAATATAGAAACCATCTTTTTTCCGGGCGCCATCTAAATTCAAATCTCCGAGACTGCAGCGCTGATATTGTTATCCCCAAGAGCAATGAGGCGAATAAAATCCACAACAAAGTATCTGGCTTAGGAGTATCCAAAACTAAGTATTGCGCAGTCTCTGCCAATAACCTTGTGTGTACCCAAATCCCATAAATGAAAAAAAGAACGCCATTGCAAACGCCAATAATGAAGGCCGCGCTGGATAATTTATACCGTGATGCGAAAATCCTCTTGAAGATAGGCGTCTTCAATCGAAAGCGGACTAACCGGGTTGTTTCCCAGCACATCCACAGTGCAACCCCGCCTGTAAGCCAAATTTTCCATGCGTGGCTCTGTCCCAAAATCGTTTGGCTTGAATTTGGAGATGATGCCCACCCTTTTGATTTCATAAGGTCAATTAGAATTGCCCCTGAAAAGAAGCCAAATAGGGTTAGAAGTTTCCCCAAATTGCCGTTGCCAAGGCGGGTTAAGGTGGAGACCGCGCAGCCGCCGTTAAGAGCCGCACCAACTCCAAACAGTAAGCCTCCCCAAATCGTATATGTTGAAAATTCCCATCCGTCTATCTGAGCTGGTTTCAATGAAAAAACTTCAGTAAATATCAATGCAATGCCTGCGACCCAAACTGATGCTTTTGCAAAGCTTGCCAGCATATATGCGCGCCGCGTCGAAATTATCTCTTCGACAGCGCTTACTGAACATAAGCTCGCGCGGTGAGCGGAGAACCCTATGATTATAGCTAAGCCGATTGTGAGGATAAATAGGGGCATGATGATATGATAAAATAATTTCCTGATCGGGTCTAACACATTAAAGAAATGCGGATGTAAGTAGTTTTGGGCGCACTCTGTAGAAATTTAAACGCTGAATGGCCCCGCAATGCATATGGACGTGGCGTTTATTCCGCAATCGTGGAAAGTTTATTTAACCAAAACGTTACGGAAGTAAAGAAACCAATTTCTCAGTCATTCCTTAATATAGGATAACCTTCTACGTACACCCAATCCGAATTCTTCACCGGCTCATGACAGCTTAGACAATCGTCCTTATAGTTAGTAGAGATCGAGTTTTTTCTGTCACTTGAATCAAACTGAGCCCATGCCCATCCGTCGCCCCAGGATTGATTGTCTGGATAGCGATTATTTAAATCCTTTACCATCACGAACCATCCTGTAATTTTAGAAGCGCGACTGACAGTGCCCGTTGTCATTTCATTCGTTATTGCCTCGTATAGCTCTTTAATTAAAATCGTTCCGTCAGGGAATTCACCCGTTTTTCGAAAGGCAGTTACAGATTTGGGCTGGGTATAAACTGTGTGGAACCCTTCCGCGCCAACCGTACCTTCGTCTGCAGCAATGGCCCAAGTGCCAAGGGCTGTCCAATCTCTTTGAAAATCGACATCCGGCAGATGCACTTTACCATTCTCACGTATGGAAAGTTGAAAACCGTTGGTGTCATCAGCTGAAACAGGCCGTGCGGAGGAGATATAAATTATGAGTAGCAAAGAAAATATACTGGCAACGATTATTGGTTTTGGAAAAGTGATTTTTTTTCTCATTTGAATTGAACCAACTTTGTAAATAGTGAAATTTAATTCGATTTTAAAATAGATGGGAGCGCTACCAAAACTGTAGTTTGATAGCGCTCGATCTTGGTTTTCTGTTTTAGGTTTCAATATTCTGAAGGCTCGTTGCCAGTAACCAAACGGAGACTGCCAGTAAAACCAAGTCTTTAAGAAGAAATGCGCCAGGGACGACCGATAAGATCGGAAAGCCGCCTGCGCTGGCTTCAAAAATTCCGGGTGTCGTGAACATAAAACTTAATGTTATGATAAACGTACCGCTAGTCAATGCCCCGCCGAGAGCGCCCGCTTTGGGCGAGAAGGTATGAATTGCTAATAGGGCGGCAGCGATAACTTCGATGACACCAATAACGTCAGAGAAGGCTCTCACGCCGAGGATTTCATGGAATGGTGCAAGAAAAGGTGAATTCACTGCAAAGCCAGCAATTGCATTTGCCTCATATTCGGTAAATTTGAGGAGGCCGTACCAAGCTATTACAATTACCATTGCGTAACGGATGCCAATTTCTGACAACAGCTTTAGATTAGCGCCAATTTCCGAGATGTTTCTAACAGTTTGAGCTTGGGCGTTCATGGGAAACTTCCTTTGTTAATTGAATAAAGTCCGTTGCTGGACTGTTGTAAATGATGAACAGTGAGTGCTTATGTGAGCTAATATGTCGGAAGCTTGCTATAATTAAAAATACCGTTACTTTATCAATTCAATGCTCAATAGGTATGGTGAGGCGGGATCATGGAATTTCATCAAATTCGCTATTTTTTGGCTACGGCTGAAACGTTGAATTTCACAAATGCAGCAACGCAGTGCAATGTTTCACAGCCTGCTTTAACGCGTGCAATAAAAAAACTAGAAGAAGAATTGGGTGGCCCGCTATTCAGGCGAGAGCGAAACCGGACCCATCTCACAGACCTGGGGCAGGTCATGCGGGAGCATCTTCGTCAGGTTGATACAACGACGCAAAATGCCGTTATTGCAGCCAAAAAACTGCTTAATCTTGAAAAGGCACCCTTGAGGGTTGGGATTATGTGTACCATTGGGCCGAGGAGGGTCATTCCTTTTCTCTCAAAATTTCAGCTAATTCATCCGGGCATCGATTTAACGATTTATGATGTCACTCCTCACAATATGACGAACGGATTGCTGTCCGGTGATCTCGACTGTGCTTTGCTCGGCCTTCCTATGGAATTGCATGATCGGTTTGACACGATGACCCTTTATGACGAGCGAATGGTAGCAATATTTCCGCCAGATCATCGCTTTAGTGCCTTGAAGAAAATTCCAGTTAGCGAACTCTCGGGAGAACGGTATCTAGATCGTCTTAATTGTGAATTTCGAAATTCTTTCTTTGACCTGCTTGCAGAAAGAGACGTTGAGGTTTCTGTACCCTACCGAAGCGAGCGGGAAGATTGGATACAAAATATGGTGATGAAGGGAATGGGGATTTGCTTAATACCAGAATTTTCAATTTCAGTACCAGGTTTACAATGCAGTCCTCTTACTGAGCCTGAACTCCTCCGCAAAGTTGAGATGGTTACAGTTGCCGGACACCAACGATCGCCTGCGGTGCAGGCGTTCGTCAGCGAGGCAAAAAAATATTCTTGGACAATCTAATTACAGACTTCCAACGTTTAAATTTAGAGTTTGATGACAGCCATTTTTTCTTGTGTCATGTCCCGCATGGTGTGCCCAATACCACCTGTATTATAACCTGATTGTCGACGCCCAGCGAACGGCATCCAGTCCACTCGAAATGCCGTGTGATCGTTGACCATTACAGCTGATGCATCAAGTTGCTGAATTGCCTGCATCGCCACGTCAAGGTTCTTTGTGAAAACCGCGCTTTGAAATGCATAGGGAAGTGCATTGGCTTGATCAAAAGCTTGAGCCATAGTCTCGTATTCGTACACACAAACAACAGGCCCAAAAATTTCAGATGTGGAGACGCGAGCGTCAGGAGATGGGTTTAATAATACCGTCGGCTCATAGGTTGTATCGCTCAATTTTTTTCCACCTCCAATAATATCAGCGCCGCCAGACACGGCCTCTTCAACCCAGTTCGCTATTCGAGTAACTTCTCGTGGCCGGATTAAGGGGCCGCAATCAGTTTCAGGGGCAATGGCGTTCCCAATGATTAGTTCGGATGCCCCGGCCGCTAATTCTTCCGCTATGTCAGCCGCTTGTGATCTTGGGGCAAATATCCGTTGAACAGAAACGCAAACCTGACCGGAATGATAAAACCCTCCCTTTAGGAGGTTTGGTATCATTGTCTGTCTATCAGCATCTTCATCAATAATTACAGGTGCCGCACCGCCATGTTCCAAAGCGCATCTTGTTCCAGGAGCGAGTTTAGAGCGTAACATCCATCCAACCTTTGACGATCCAATAAAGGAGAAGAATGCTACTCGGGGATCTGTAACCATTTTTTCAGCAGTCGGAATATCGCAGGGCGCAAATCGGCACCACTCTTCTGGAAGGCCAGCCTCATAAAGGATATTTAGAAATGACTTGCAAGAAAGGGGCGTATCATCAGCGGGTTTGACCAATACAGGGCATCCAGTAGCCAAAGCGGGCACCACCTGATGGACGATTAGGTTCAATGGGTGATTAAAAGCGGATACCGCGACAACAGGACCAATAGGTTCTCTTGTTGTGAATGCCATTCGCTCTGCCCCGGCTTGGGTTAGGTCCATGGGCACTTCAGTTCCCGCCAAATGTGACAGTTCTTCAATGCTAAGCTCTACGCTATTGATTGCCCGTGAGACCTCAATACGTGCGTCTTTTAGTGGCTTTCCCCCTTCGTTTGCTATTTGGAAAGCCAACCGTTCTGATCGGCTTTCCATAATTTTTATGGTTTTTTTGAGGATGTCTATCCGTCTGTAAGCCGGTAGCCAATTACCCCGATTTCTATGGAGATTGTTGGCTGTCTCGAGCCAATTATCAATCATATTCCAGTCGGCAAGAATGACAGCGTCAATCGGTTTTTGATCAAACGGATTGACGACTTCCAGCATATTATCTGGGCCCGTCATATCAAACACGCTTTTGCTGCCAGTTCGTCAATCAGCACTTTCTGATTTTCAGAATAATCCACAGGTACTTCCACAAGATGGACACCGCCAGCTTCGAAGGCTTTATTAAACGTGGCCACAAGATCCTCAGTTGATGAAACACGATGACCTGTCGCACCGTAGCTGTTGGCGTATTGAACAAAATCTGGATTATTAAACTCCAACCCCCAATCATCAAAACCCGCGCCAGCTTGTTTCCAACGGATCATGCCGTAGGAGTTATCATTCAAAACGGTGACAACTAAGTTCAACTTTAGGCGCACTGCAGTTTCCAGTTCCTGACTATTCATCATGAAACCGCCATCGCCGCAAATTGCCATAACACGGCGTTCAGGGTGGAGGAGTGCGGCAAGCATTGCAGATGGCAGGCCTGCCCCCATGGTGGCGAGTGCATTGTCCAAAAGAACGGTGTTGGGTTCGTACGCCTTGTAATTTCGAGCATACCAAATTTTATACATTCCGTTATCGAGAGCGATGATATCTTTGTCACCCATGACTTTACGGGTGTCACTGACAAAACGTTGAGGAATGATTGGAAAACGCGGATCGTCGGCACCTTCTGCAAGGTGGGTCTCAACCTCGTGACGAACAGTTTCAAAGTAGGAGTTATCAAACGGTACTTTACCACCTAACATGGTTGTCAGCCGGTCAATAGACCGGGCCAAATCACCGACCACTTCGATTTGCGGAAAATACACGGCATCAACTTGAGCGGACTTATAGTTGATGTGAATAACTGTTTTACCGCCATCTTCCATGAAAAACGGCGGTTTTTCCACAACATCATGACCGATATTGATGATCAAATCGGATCGCTCAATGGCACAATGCAGATAATCACCATCGGAAAGCGCCGCTGTTCCCATAAATAGATCAGACCTTTCGTCTACCGCCCCTTTTCCCATTTGAGTGTTGAAAAACGGAATGCCTGTTGTGTTTACCAAGTTGCTGATAGCCCCCCGAACGTCTTTCCGGTTCGCACCAGCACCAATGAGTATCAAAGGCATTTTTGCGTCTAGAATTTTCGTGGTGGCGTCACGGAGAACAATCTCGTCAGCGACTGCGTAATGACGGGTATGCGCTGGAATAATCTTGGCGTCGCATTGCTCTTCTGCAATGTCCTCAGGTAACTCTAGTAACACGGCTCCAGGGCGCTCTTCTTCAGCTAACCTAAAGGCTTCACGAACGAGAGATGGGATAGTATTTCCATGCACAATTTGTTTCGTCATTTTACAAATTGGCGCAAATAAATTCACAATATCAATGATCTGAAATTGACCTTGTTTAGATTTTTTAATTGGCTTCTGCCCGGTAACCATAATCAGTGGCATGCCGCCCAAATGGGCGTAGGCCGCAGGCGTGGCAAAATTTGTGGCGCCGGGGCCAAGGGTTGCCATACAGACACCAGCCTTACCGGTAAGGCGTCCATAGGTGGCGGCCATAAACCCGGCGCCTTGTTCATGACGATTGAGGATCAGTTTTATTTTTGATGTTCGTAAAGACTCGACCATATCCAGGTTCTCTTCGCCCGGAACAGCAAAGATATATTCAACTCCTTCGGCCTCTAACGCCTGAACAAATAGATCGGAGGCTTTGGTTGTTTCTAGGTTGTTTTCAGCAATGGACGTTGGGTTCGCTATAGTCATGATAAAATTCTTTCTTTGTCGAAGACGGCTTGTAAAAGACCGGCACAATTGGCTGTCAATTCTGGGTTCAGTTCGTCACTTAATCTCTGCATCTAACGATCTTGCGATTTCCTGATATTGAGGAAGAACTTCTGGCCGGGGATAGAGGTCGCTTATGGGAATTGTTCGACCATTACTTTGAACAACGCGCACATGTTTTCGGCTCATTTGCCTCGCTCTCGTTACCCCGCAAGAATGTGAAATAACCTGCACTTCCCGAACCATATTCAAGCAGTAATTCGCCACTTTTACGGCTTTGTCTTCAGGGTTTAAACCTTTTTGAAGTCGTTTATTATGTGTTGTAATCCCGGTTGGGCAGGTGTTTTTGTTACATTTTAAGGCTTGGATACACCCAAGGGAAAACATAAACCCCCGCGCAGATGTCACGAAATCCGCGCCAGTTGCGAGCGCCCAAGCGACTTCTGACGGCGTCACCAGTTTTCCTGAAGCGATTATTCTAATTCGTTTTCTAAGACCGTATTTATGGAGAATGTCAGAGACAAGCGGAAGCGACTCTTTGATCACCAAACCGACATTATCCATAAGCGGCATCGGGGCAGCCCCGGTTCCGCCATCTCCGCTATCAATGGTAATAAAGTCAGGAGCGGATTTTGGACCGCGTGCCAGTATTTCTTCACATAAGTCTTCCAACCAACCAAACGCCCCAACAACAGCTTTAAATCCAGTTGGTTTTCCAGTTACGTCGCGAATGTGGGAAATCATGTCCAGCATTTCACCGACATTATTGATTTCAGGATGTCTGTTTGGAGAAATCGAGTCTTGTCCTTCCGGGATACCTCGAATGTGAGAAATTTCGGCTGTGACCTTGATCGCAGGTAGTATTCCTCCCTTGCCGGGCTTTGCGCCTTGGCTCATTTTTAATTCGAACATGCGGACTTGTTCGTGGGCCGCAACTTCTTTCAGTTTTTTATCGCACAAATTTCCATTGTCATCGCGTACACCATATTTAGCGGTTCCAATTTGCAGGACGATGTCGCAGCCACCTTCAAGATGGTAGGGGGACAGACCGCCTTCGCCAGTATTCATCCAGCAGCCTGCTTTTTTTGCGCCTGCAGACAGGGCCCGAACTGCAGGTGTTGAAAGGGCGCCATAACTCATTCCAGATATGTTAAAAAAAGAGGCGGCGTTATAGGGTTTTTCGCAAAATGGTCCGATTTCAACAGGTTGCATATCAACAGCATCTTCATCCAATGTTGGAAATGGGCAATTGACAAAGATCGGTGTGCCGGCGGGCATCAGGTTTTTTGTCGACCCAAATGCGACCGTATTGCTTTCATTCTTCGCAGCTTTGCCAACCCACTCGCGTTCTGCACGATTGAAAGGCATTTCTTCTCGGTCCATTGCGAAAAAATACTGCCTGAAGAACTCTCCCAAGGTTGAGAAAACATACCGGAAACGGCCTAAAACTGGGTAGTTCTTACGAACAGCATCTTTAGTTTGATTTATATCCAAAAAGAAGAGAACAATCAGGTAGAGAATTGCGGCTCCAACCGTAACAACAAATAGCGTAGATATTAACTGTAGGCTCACTACAAAAAATTCTTCAGATAATGTTGTCATGGTCAATTCCCTATAAATATTATTTTGATATTCTAATGTTGCCGCTCAGTGGAAGTTTTTAGCAAACTTGAATGATTAACAGGCGCTAATATCAATCAAATTGCCGGGAAAATGAAATATCATATATTTATAGAATTAATGTCCGTTGGGTATGGCCAGTGAAGGCCTGGGACGTTCGCGCTGGTTGAAGATAACTCAAAGGTGATGACCTCAAAAAAGCATCGCGCATTGATCACCACAGCTTGGAAAAGAACGACAAGGCCAAGCGCTGCTGCAACAATATATGTATATCGGGCAACATGAATGTAGAGTGCCGTGGGCCAGCCTGCTCGTCGTCCTGTACCATCTCCTGATCAGGTCCTAGTCCACAATTTCCACGATCATTTCGATCTCGACGGCGATCTGGTTGGGCAGGGAACCCATGCCGACAGCGGACCGGGCAGCTTTACCGGCATTGTCGCCGAAGACCTCGACCATCAGGTCAGAAAAGCCGTTGATGACCTTTGGGTGCTCTTTAAAGCCCGGTACCGCATTGACCATGCCAAGGACTTTGACGATTTTCGTGACCCGGTCGAGATTACCGATCACGGATTTCATATTGGCCAGCATATTAAGGCCGACTAGACGGGCGGCGTCATAGGCGTCTTCGGTGGTCAGATCCTCCCCAACCTTGCCGGTCACGGCGCCGCCTTCGAGTTTTCTAGGGCCGACGCCAGACATAAATAGTAAATTTCCAGTAACCACTCCGCCAATATAGTTGCCGAGGGGAGATGGTGGGGCAGGCAGGGTTATATTGAGTTCGGCTAATTTTGCATCAAATGACATTTGATAAATCCTTATGTTTTGGAAATGAAAAACCTAGGGTTGTTTGGGGAACTATATCGGCAAAGTATAGTTTGTCCAACACCTTCGCCGTTCAATTAATCGCTGTCATTTTTCTGCCAAATATTGCTTTATGCCACCGGCCCGCACATTTTAACAAGAGCTGAGGCCCATTGGTTCGAGGATCGAGAGTATATGGTTAGAATCCCTCCTCCGCTACCATTTTTCGTATGATATACCAGCTTACAAGACACTTTTGATGTTGTGAATATGGATTTACGGTTTTTAAGTGAAGACCTTCCCATCACAGACCTATTTAAAATAGAGAACGTTAATGCAAACAGATTTTTGGTTTTAGTAAATTAGATTTTTCTGTATTTTTAAAACATGCGGCAGCATAGTATAAACGCCGACTACGAGAAAATTTGAAAACAGAGATTAATCATCGGCTTCTTCTCTGGCGAAATCTGCATCAAGAACAAGAATATAATAACTTATCGGTTCGTGGGAGATGACATGGGAGTATCCGTTGCAACCTCAGATATTGAGAGAGAGCTTCGTATCAGTGATGCCGTAGCGGGTGCCATGACACCTGTTATGGTTTTCGCCATTTATGCGTCCAAATTTGTTATTTTTACGCAAGTTGGATATGAACATATTCTCGGTATACCTGGTATCCCATTCGCCTTAATTATTCTGTTGACCCTTTTTGGGTTGCGATTTCATTTTAGATTTCGCCATAAAGCGCGACCCACTAGAGTCTCTAAACGCCGTATCCGTATTCTATCGTTGTCTGCGGTTCTGTTGGGGTCTGTCTGGGGATTGTTATCTTTAAGTCTTCTATCCATTGGAAATACTCAAGATAAAATGGTCGTTGTCGCTTTCGCCTGTATGGCGGGGTTTGCAAGTGTCGGCATTAATTCTGTACCAGTTGCGCTCGGATTTAGCCTGCCCATCATGTTGATTACCTGGGGAAGCGTCCTTTGGTTTGATGTCTTCAACGGGTTTGTGGCAACTTTGATGTTTGGTTTGGGAAGCGGTTCGATTATTCAATTTGCCCTCGCGGCACGAAAAACCACAGTCGCCAGCATAAAACTGTCTCTGGCGAATACACAGGCCTTAAGCGATCAGTTGAAAGCCGAAGAACAACTTCGGTTAAGTGAAGCAAAGGCGGCATTAGCAGAGCAAAAACGGCAAGCCGATGCTGCAAAAATGCAAAGAAATATGATTAATGCTATCTCTTTCCCCATGGTGCTCTCTCATGGGAATGAGGCACTGGAAGTGACGCCAGCAGGCCGTGAACAATTCAAGATAGCCGATGGTCCACTTGAAAATGTGGCCATATCAGATTTTTTCGTTAATCCTGAAGATCAAGCTGAAATGATCAATATGCTGGAGCAGTACGGGAAGATCGATAATTTTGAGCTTCTAATGCATGATGCCGAGGGGGGCGAATTTTGGACCGTCGCGTCCATGCGCCCATTGAAATATGACGGTAAGGATTGCTGGCTCAATTCTATTTATGTCATTGATGCCCGTAAACGTATGGAACAAGATCTCGCTGCCGCTAAAGACGCAGCTGAAGCGACTTTAGAGAAACTAAAAACAACGCAGGATTCATTGGTTCACGCAGAAAAAATGGCAAGCTTGGGGCAATTAACCGCGGGGATTGCGCATGAAATCAAAAACCCACTCAACTTTGTCAATAATTTCTCTAAACTATCTATCGAAATGTTGGATGAGTTGTCGGAAATCCTAACGCTCCCATTAGCAGCCCTTGAAGAGGACGATAAGGAAGATGCCGAGGATTTATTCCAAACGGTCCGAGACAACCTTACAAAGATTGAAGGGCACGGGAAACGTGCAGACAGCATCATCAAGAATATGCTGCTGCATTCACGTCAGGGACCCGGCGAAAAACAGAAAATAAACTTGAACAATCTGGCCGAGGAAGCGATGAATTTGGCCTACCACGGAGCTCGAGCTGCGGATTCCACGTTTAACGTGGAGATGAAAACAGATTTTTCCAGTGATGTTGTTCCCATTGATTGCCATCCCCAGGAATTACAGCGCGTGTTACTTAATCTGTGTTCAAATGGAATGTATGAAGCTGTGAAAAGCAGTATTGCAGGTGGTGACGAGCCCGTATTATCTATTCGAAGTGTTGTCGAGGCCGGAAATATTGTAGTCGAAGTGACTGATAATGGCAGGGGTGTTCCAGAAGACATTCGGGATAAAATATTCCAACCCTTTTTCACCACCAAACCAACAGGAGAGGGGACTGGCCTTGGGCTGTCTATGAGTTACGATATCGTCAAGCAACACGGGGGTGAGCTCAAACTTGAAAGCGAAGTGGGAAAAGGAACAACTTTTCGCATGATTATGCCAGTAAACTTAACTGCAGAGGCCTCTCAATGACGACATCAATATTAATGGTAGACGATGAACCGGATGCCGAAGTGTTATTTCGCCAGAACTTCCGCAAAGAAATCCGGAAAAAAGAACTAATTTTTCATTTTGCACAATCGGGGAATGCTGCCCTCGATTTAATATGCGGCGATGACGCGCCCTTAATTCTACTTCTGTTGTCAGATATTAATATGCCGGGAATGAGTGGCATGGATCTGTTATCGGAAGTGAAAAGCCGGAAGCCAGAGCTGCCGGTGATTATGATAACAGCGTACGGAGACGAGAAAACCGAAGCAGAGGCAAAAGCAAAAGGCGCTGATCAATTGGTGGCCAAGCCAGTGGATTTCAACTTCCTGAAAGCAACGCTTAACAACTATTGGGTGGAAAATTAATGGATGATGTTGCCCGTATACTTGTTGTTGATGACGAACTCGATGTCGAAGCTTTGATTACGCAGCGGTTTCGACGAGCCATCAAAAAGGGAGAG
>MAAC01009485.1_pt1 | contig 23448 bp, 24 predicted proteins | sample 1115981 | NCBI WGS metagenome assembly MAAC01 (sample SAMN04961126, study PRJNA320927) | seawater metagenome | isolation source: sample BD02T64 sea water enriched with oil for 64 days | place: USA:Gulf of Mexico | collected 2013-07-27
ACACTAAAAAATGCGCTTACCTCATTTCAAGTTTAGAGCATACCACGCAAAAAAATCCTGTATTCACTAGGCGATACACCTTCCCAGCGCTTAAACGCTTTATAAAACGACGCCGCATCGAAGTAACCCAAGCGATAAGCAATTTCATCCACCGACATGGTTGTCGCCATCAATACCCTAGCTTGCTCACAACGAAGTGCATCACAAATTGCTCGGTATTTTATTCCCTGTTCTGCTAATCGCCGATGTAACGTACGCTCTGAAAAGCCCAATTGTGCCGCAATCACACTGAGTGCAGGAAACCGAAAATCATACCCTGCCAAGCATTGCTCAACTTTACTTATCAATGGTTCTTCATCATCGGTTGGAATGGGTTTAATCGCCCTTGCCATTGTCTCAATTAATCCGGAACTATAATAAGGATTTTCTTTACTAGCAAAATTACCATAAAAAACAATCTGACACTGTGGTTGATTAAATTTAACGGGTACCACAAGTGCCGCCTGGTATAATTTAAGTTCTTGCATAACACTCGGCGCAGCATAGGTCACAGAAAAATGTTTGATCGCTTTTTTGATTAATAGGTCATCCCCTATTCCAGATATCATGGTTCGAATCATCGTAATACAAGATGATAGCGCCGTATCTACCACAAACTTATTTATGGAGTGGACAGACTTTAATGGCATTAAGGTTAGCCGAATTTCTTCGTTGTCAGTATGCTGTTGGATTTTCATAAATGGTGCATTGGCACGTTGCGAGTGATTCACAAAAGCCAACAATGAATCTGCCCCCGTAGGCGATGCAAATGCCAACGCCCCAACAGCCCCATGTTTCATAAAATTAAGTTGTTTTCCTAACACAATACCGATATGAGGATCATCCGTTAATACCAATGCGGCATCAACGAGCCGAATAAAATATCTAAGAGGTACAATGTCACGATGCCAAGTATTTTCATCCATATTGGCGTGCGCAAAAAGCCGCTCTCTCGGCACACCAAGATACTCACAACATTTGGTCAACTGATGGATTTGATCAATAGGTATATACACAAATAGCCACACAAGATAAAAAGGTCACCACTATTCTACCTATAAACCCCAGAGAATACCTACTAGCAAATACCATTCTCTAGCGGGTTAATTTATCTACCGGCTTATATTGGGGTTTATACTGCCCCAATTCTTGCTTCAACCAACGGTCTGAATGTTGTCGTACTTTTTTGTCCAACCAATCATCCAAGGGACGGCTATTTTTCCTCGCCGTTTCTAAGGCAAAAACAAAAGGAATATTCGTTGCCGGAAACCATTTCCACAGCCCACCTTCAGGCAATCCATAATGCTTGTGGGTTTGAGGGGTTATAAAGTACTGTGTCATGCCTACCTGATAACGATAATTTAACGTCTGTTTAAAACGCTTCCATAATGGTGCATTTTTGTCCGGCTCAAACGCTTTTAGGTAACCTTGAGAGAGACGAGTACCATCCTCACCCGAACCTTTCACACCTTTAGCGAAAATCGTAAAAAAGAACCGTACTCCATCCTCGTAACTTTCGGGGTACCAACGGGGCTGCACACCCATTAAATAACCCACATACCGCCAAAAATGCAGTAAAGCTTCAATATCTTTTTTATCAAAACGAAACCCCATCTTTTTTAACCCCAAACCCAAACCAACACTTCCTGCCGCCAACGTTACCATGGAGTCTGCCTGGCTAATCGGCACGCCCCATGCTTTCTCATCCCACAGTTTATGATTGGCTAAATGCCGCCGCACCACAACATGCATAACACGCACACGAACCGCCGTTGTGCGCCCTTTCCCGCCTTTATCTAACCCGCCAGGTTGAGCAACTTCGTTCCAAAAGTTGCATGTCTCTAAGAAGCGCTTATAGGCAGTACTCCCATCATAAGCCCCGGTAAACGCCAGGGGTTTTGCAACAGACGATTCTCGATACCCTTCTAGGGTAATTGCCCCAAGAAAATGAAACATAAACCAGCCATAACGGCGGAACACCCGTGCACCATGATCCACCTTTTCAGCATCCATCCAACTAGGCGCACTGTCTAACTCATCAAAAAGAGTAACCAAAGAAGGAGGTGCATCCGGTAATGACTCCACTCCCTGCTCTAACGCCTGTAACAGCACATCCCGCGCCTTACCCGCTTGCCCTGGCTTATAAAGGTCGGTAATAACAGCTTCCGCAATAGGGTCACTAGCATAATATGACTGTGCGAATTCTCGAATACGATCATCTGGTAACACGGGATCAAAGCCGACAAGGAACTTCAATAAACTGCGCATTTTTTTTACACTGGGCCTATCAAGGTTATCCCAATACTGAAAGTCATCAGGGCATCTATCTTGCGCCTCAACATTCAACGCCTGTGTAACTTTGGCATCTAAATCGACACCTAAATCCACTCCCATATCCGAACCCCACTATGTTGACGATTAACCATTACGTCATACTAGTGTGCCTGCTATCCATTACGGCTGAAGGTTTCTAGGTGCCAAAGAAATGTTATTTTCTGCCAATCGAACCTGCATCATGCACCCCAAATGCTGTCATCAAACCCCAACGTCCTCGGAAAGCCCAACAAAACCATCCTCTAATATCTCTGCACGAAGCCCTGATTTATGAACCATATGCTCCATAATTTCCATTCCCAAAATGCCCGCCAAGTATGCGCAAGGCTCACATAACCGGATGCCTTTAAGTTTTACCTTACCGATATAAAATTCCTTACCCACAAGATCATTTAGCCGTATGCCTTCAGTAACAATGTTACGTCGGAAATCTTTCCCTACATAACCAAGATCGGTTTTATCGTTAAAGCTATCAATCTCCTCCTGTTCAATCAGAGTAAGCTCCGCATCAGGTTTGCCTTTCAGTACTTGCGAGTGAGTTCCCTGGCACAAATAATATCTATCACCCACAATGCCACGTCCTGCTTTAAGCTCCACTGTTTGGTGAGACTGAAGAGATTTTCCAGCATTATCCGTGATTAAGAGATCGACTAGTTTGCCTTTCATTGAAAATCCTTTTTTGTGTTTAGAATACAATGTTTAAAATGCTGTGTTTCGTTTATTTAAAAGCATCACCAAACGGAAATTTAATATTAAGCTTCTAGGTTGATTTTTAATTGTTTGATGCCAATCTCTGCTCTTTTTTGCATGACTAATTTTGCCAATGGTAACAGCAATGCCTTAACTATTAATTTATTATTTCGACTATACATTCGCCAAGATACCAAAGTCGACGTATGATCAATTTTTTCAATATCAATTTCCATTCTTGGAAACAGGGGTGAAAATTGCCCCTCGGTCACAAAAATATGTCCGTATTTGGAATCTACGACAGAGATAGATATTTGCTTTAATCCTACCAAAGGTATTTTTACTGTTTCCAGATATTTTTTATCAACCTCTCCATGAGCAACGCCATCATCAGAGGTGATAGAGATAACTCCAGGAAACCACTCACCAAATTTCTCCATATTTGATACGTAATCAAAAACATCTGCATTTGTGCGATTTATCGACACGTTAACGTCACTGATCAGATTCATAACATTTCCTCCCTAAATTTATTGACTAAATTTCATTCTCAATGGAAATTAAATCCGTAGTACCAAAATCATAACCCTGCTGATGAATTAGCGCTGTTATCTGCCCTCTATGGTGTGTTTGATGATTAAACCAATGCGTCAATATCACCCCTAAGTCTTTAGAATGTAAACATCCATCAGTGGAACGGTATTCAACAGACTCATTGATCCGGTCAACGATCAAGCTCTCGACATACTTCACGATATCGTTATCTACAGCCTGCCTCTTCTCCCAAAGCTCTTCAAGCTTCGAAAAAACAACCTGGTTAAGTGACTTAATCTTAAAATCTCGCCCATCACCATCAACAAACCTCATAACCCCCTTATCACCAGAACATCTATACAGCCAAACAAGATCACCTAACAACAGATGATTCAGTGTCTTTGATATTGAAGGAAAGAAAGAATCTTGATTTTTATCCACATTACCCTGCCCCATTGCTAGGCAGGTTTTATAAATGCTCTGGTTCATCCATCGATTGTATTTTGCCAGCAGTAGAAACTGTTCCATCATAACGTCCATTACTTATTTATTTGGACGGTATTCTACTCTCGATGATTGCACTGTATCAACTATGATTTAATTAGTAATCGTTACAGGTTCAATAGCTCCATCATCAGCCTCTCCAACCATGGCAGAACCTGAGTCAACAGTTTCTGCCCACACAGACTCCCCTAGAAAATTAAGACCGCCTGGATTAGCAAACGTTGCCATCGCTACTTTACCTAAAAACAAATCTCTACGGGTCACAAAACGTAATCGAACCAATCCCGATGAATCAATTTCTAACTGCGTAATATCATCGCTAAAGTCTCCATCTTGATCCAAATAGTCTAATGAAAACGGCTCATCAATTGATCGAGTAGAAGACAAATCCAAAGGTCGAAAATCCACCCTGATATCTAGATCCTCCGTCCCTACCTCTACAGAAACTCCTAAATACTCAATGACCCCGCCACCCGAAACCCCGACACCGTCGCCATCAGAATCAAGAATGTCCAGATCACCGTCATCATCAAAATCCAATACTTGAGTAGATGCTGAACTTATCACGCTACAATCGACGGTTGCCCTTACTTCCCAGGTATTATTGGCCGTACTTGTCTTTACAAAAAATAGGGCAAGCTTATAATTTGTACCCAACGCATCATATATATTCATCACTGCAGATGCACTATAGGTATTACTGGCAGGACAACCAGAATTAGAGTCAAGAACAGCATCTAAAGATTCCAATGATTTTTCTTCATTCCCCGCAGGCAAGTTGATGTTCACCTGTACATTAGTTGTAGCTTTGGGATATCCGTATTCAAAATCTACTTGTAGAGGTGCACCCGATACCAAGAAAGGTGCCACGACATCTCCATCTTTGTCGACAGGAAAAAGGTAAAGCCCTAACCCAAAACTATTCACAAAATAACCCGCTTCATTAAATTTAAACGTGGTTGAAGACGAATAATAATATGGGCTAATTCCACCAACACCTTTAACAACAAAAAAATCAGTATCTTCGACCACCGATAATGCTACACCGTCATTCAGGACATTGATATCAAACACGTCCAAGCTATTCGATAAGCTTCCATCAGTAACACTGATAGATATATTCTCATATAAACCTGAATCTTCATTACTTGGCGTACCACTTAACGTCCCTGTATTGACACTAAAGGTTGCCCACTGCGGTAAATTCTCAATACTAAATAGTAAATGATCATTTTCTATATCTATAACATCTGGTGTAAATGAATAATCATTTGATGCAATAATTTTGATCTCAGGTATTCCCGATATTATCGGTTTATCGTTAACCGGTGAAATTGAAATATTTATATCCACCTCATCACTGACCAGCTCTCCCTGTGATAGAAAATAGCTAAATGTATCTTCTCCATTATAATTTTCATTGGGTATGTAACTCAATTCTGGATAACTACCAGACAACAATCCATAATTTGGATTATTGACAATATTTACTTCGGTATCTTCATTCAACGGATTGTTAGCTAATACATTAATAGAAACACCCATTTCTTCGTCTGTATCAACATCCTGATTGGTGACAACAAATCCAGGACTAAAAGGTGAATTATCGACATCATCTTCAATACCGTCATTATCATCATCAAGATCAGCAACATTTACAACGCCATCCAAATCACTATCCAAATAGCCATTTACATCAGGAACAGTAAGCTCATCCCCTCCCAATATCCAACTCCCAACATTAGCGACTACCTGTGAAGGATCAATCCTGGTTTGCGTACCTATCAACAATTCAATTTTTGTTGCATCATTGATTTCTCCATTTACGCCAAAGTCTTCTTCTATTTCACTAATCAATAGTGCTAGCTCTACATCTTCAGTAGTCGAATTATCGCTCGATTTATCAATAGCATATTGATAAATAATGGATGACATCGCGAGTAAATAGGCACTTCCATTTGACCCCTGGCTTTCATATATTGAAAGAGATGAAAATTTATTTTCTGACGAGGTTCCGATTACACGACCAAAGGTCGATAAGAACTCATCTTCAGTTTGTTGGCTCGCTTGCTCGTAAGAAATATCCGAATCTCTAATTAATTGAAGCACCCTATTACTTGTTAAATGCGTCAGCAAATTTATATTTGCATACTGCTCAGGCGAGCTTCCTACCTTGAAAATTGAACGCAATGTCAAAACATCATCCGATAACCCACCCGTAATTTCATTCCTATAGTAACCAGTAGAGGTGATTTGTAATAATTTATCTTTCTCAACAGAAAACCGAAAACTTCCCATATTATCCGTTGTATTAGTGACAGTCGTATCTTCTGTATGTTCGCCATTTTCTGTAAGAACGCTTATAGTCACCGTTGAACCAACAATAAACGGGCCCTTTTCCACGGTGCCATTAACATACATTTTTTCTTCTATTACGGGGAATCCATCCCCCCCTGAGTTTTCTATTTCTTCTGAATCTTCCGGCTTATCCGAGCCCGCACCACATCCATAAATAACAGATAAAAACATCAATGTGATTATTATTTTTAAATCCATAATTTCGCACTTCCATATTATTCATGATATTTTTTCGTTTATATACGCTGGATCTATAACAGGTAACTGCTATTAAAAACTATTTTTATGTGGCTGATATAAGAAAGCTCTGTTGAAGAAATAGATCTAAGTCTTCCTTGTAACATATATTCTTCTAACATTGACATGATTTTTCTAGCAAACAATTCAACATATCCGTCATTCATCAATCATGGTGTAAATAGATTTTTTTAGCGTTTCGCCCTGAGAAGGGTAGTACTTGGATCATTTTTTGCAAGTATAAAGCGACACACCATATATCTATATATGTCGTGTCACTTGGTGCTAACGAGGAATAATCCACGACAGGTTCTTTAGCAATCCCCCTGCTTTCGATGGATATTCATCCAGAAGCACCATCACGAGCCTTCCTAGGGGCAACATACAAATATATAAAATAACATTCCAGAGTGATGTCAATATTTTGAGGGGAAGGTCTGACTCAAAAATAGTAGCAACCTCCCTTATCTCGGTAAGTAATGCTAAAAATATCACAACTTAACCACCATCAATAACACCCATTAGATATGTCTTAAAATAGAGAATTTCAGTTTATCCATTTTTTTATCCACCAAATAACGCTACCATTCAAAACTCCGCCAGCAACCACTGATGAGCCTATAGAATGACCGGTAATCGAACACTTATTTTTGCATTATGCTTACTTGCACTGCCTTTGTTCACCTCATGGTGGGGGCTATCTGTACCTGTTACTCTTTTCATTATTATTGCAATGTTGCTATGGCGATGGGGAATATCACTGAGCGCTCTGTTAAAACCAGCACAAGTGCCCGACATTCAATTAGACACCATTTCTGCAAGCCATTTTGTTGAAAAAGTTCGCTGGAACATGGACATACTAGGCATTGACTATGAAGAGCGCCCAGTTGGCGGTACACTAGGTGTATTTTTACTGGCAGAACAGTCCCTCAACTACGCATCCGTACAGGTGCCACACGATCGGTTATCAGTAATTCTTCCGATATCCTTCGATATCTTTGGGGACGATACTACGGCGAACTCCAAGAAAAAGCACAATTTCTTGCTCCCACACCTGAACGCTTAGCACTAGAGAAACGCATAGATGCCTATGGCGTAGACCTTCAAGTATGGGGCTACTACCACATCCTAGATGACAAAGAACTCTCCCAGCAGCTATGGGGGCGTAACTGCCCATCACTACCCTCATGGCAACGCCAAACAATCGTATGTCTATTCCCAGTATTACGCTTTTTAATACGTAAAGCATTTAGAATCAGCGATAAAGGTTACGCCAGGGCTGTTAATAAAATTGAGATTTTCTTGTCGGATATAGAACAGTTACTCACAAATGAAAGTACATCCATTCTTAATGGCGAGAAAATTGATTACGTTGATGTATCAATGGCTGCCATGTCGGGGCTTTGGCTTTCACCGGAAGGCTACGGGGGCGGAAAAGCCGATGGCGTTAAAATGGAGCAAGCCAAATTACCTCAAGCTATGAGAGGCGATATCACCCGGTGGCAACAACAATACCCGAACACCGTCATGTTTATAGAGCGTCTATATCAACAACGTACTATTAATGGGGCTGAGAAAATGCCTGCACAAGATTCAACTCGCTGAGTTTGAATAAAATCCAAAACAACATAGCGACCGACGCTTTCAACCATAACTCAAAAAGCTGCTGTAAACCGCCATCTTTCAGAGCTATAAGACCATAGCTCGATAGATAATCGGCGTTGGCAGCTACGACGCGAATCAGATCAAAACTCAGAACACCAAAACCCATAAAACTAATCGTCATAAGCGCAAAACAGATAACCAGGTGTTTTTGCAACCAAAGCTGAAAACGATGCATTACACGCATAGAACCCTCCGATAAATAATCGACTTTACAAAATGTGAAGTCATAGCTTCGCTGAATCCAACAAAAATATCAAAAAAATTGCCCTGTCTGTCACATTATTTCGTTGTGTTACGTCTTATTACTGAATCTGATTTTTTAGTCACCCTAACTACAGCTAAATGAGACCCATTATGAGACTAACACCGATTGAATCACCTACCAGTCCAATACTATGGCTTGCATACAAACTCTTTCAACGTAAAATTGGCACCGTAATCATGCCTCTAAAGACCATCTATGCACGCAAACCTGCCATGTTACCCCTGCTAGACAAAATTTCTCGCTACCAAAATCGACCCTTAACAGTAAATCCTAGCATTTCATTACTAATACAAATTTATGGCTCAGTGTTAAACGGCTGTGACTTTTGCCAAGACATTGCAATGGCGTCGGTCGTTCAGCAGAAACTTGGACAGGATAAATTTCTACACCTTACCGATTGGCAGCTACACCTTGCAGATTATGAAGTAGATGAGCAGGCCGTACTGGCTTTTGTACTGGATTATCACCAAAACCGATCTGTCTCTGATGAAACCTACCAAAATTTGCTACAGTATTTCTCAGAAAGCCAAATTATTGATATCGTGGCAGTCAATGCCATTGAGCAATTCTATAACGCTATGAACAAACCCTTCAACATTCTTTCAGACGGCCTAGCCGATATACAAAGAAAACAACTATCCGCTGAACAACGGCTACCAGCATAATGACTAACACCCACCTTTCTCTATTTCAACAACATCGGGCCCATTGTTTTGGGCTCGCTTATCGTATGCTAGGAAGCAAAACAGAAGCGGAGGATATTTTACAAGAAACCTATGAGCGCTGGCACGGTCAATCACTTAACTCCATCGAAAACGCCCAAGCATTCTTAACCACCATTGTCAGCCGCCTTTGTATTGATCAATTACGTAAACATCAACAACGGCGACATTACATCGGCAGCTGGTTACCCGAACCCTTGTATGACAACGAATTGTCACAAGCTGGCCCGTTTGAAACGCAGTCAACTTATCAATCTTTATCACTCGCATTCCTACTCCTTCTAGAACAATTAAACCCATCGGAACGAGCAGTATTTTTATTAAGAGAAACCTTTGATTATAGCTATCAAGAAATATCTGACATTATCAACAAAGCCCCTGACAACTGTCGACAGTTGTGTCGCAGAGCAAAACTTCGATTGAAAGAAAATACTGAATACCAAGCCATTAACGACACCATTAATGACACCAACAATATTCAACAGCAACAATTATTGTCTTCTTTTCTTGCATGTTTTGGCCAACAGGATTTAGCTCAATTCCAGAAAATATTAACCGATGATATCTCTTTGATTTCTGATGGAGGTGGAAAGGTACAGTCTGTATTGCGACCGTTGTATGGAAAAGAGCGCATTATTCGTTTTTTCAAAGCCATAAAAAAACGCGGCATTACTCAACACCTGAATATCAATATCGTATTGGTTAACGGGAAAACCAGCGTTCTTATAACGTCCAATAACAACGAACGTAGCCTATTCACACTGGAGTGCGATCACAATAAAATACAACGGGTTCTAATTATTAGAAATCCTGACAAGTTACCCAGGCACTTTAATCAGCCAAATAGGCAACCGTAGCGGACGGTGCATTTTGAAGTCAATTAACTCGACTCTCTTCAGCTGCCAAATCCCTAACTAAATGCTCTATACCTGGCATTCACCACCTACATTCGCACTAGTCAATACTTCATAAATGATATAAGGCATTTTTCAGGTTTTTTCGTGCATTCGCCTCATATTTTTTGCTAAATAATTCAGTAGAATATATTTTTGGCTGATCCAAAAAGGAACGTAGTACTTTCTTTCGTCCTCTTTTATAAAGTATTGATGGTACCTTACTATATTCTTTTCTTATCCAATGCTCATAACGATCATAAGCATCCTTGTTTGACCCCAATATACTCAAATCAATATCAATGAGATATTTCTCATGTAACTCTTTTGGGTTAGACGGGTGTTTGGTAAGGATGACAAGGTGTTTTACGCTGTCGATAGTTTGTTTACTTTCTCCTAATACAGTTAACTCACTACCAGCAAAAACCGCACTCCGCTCTTCGTTATCCTTTTTGAAGGAATCATATATTACATCATGAAACCAGAGTGCTATTTCAACGTCTCGACGGTTAGCGACATTCTCCACGCTATCAAGATGACACAGACAGGCTTTCACATGATCTATAGTGTGATAGTGCCGATGACTTTCAGAATACCCATCTAAGATATTTTTATAGATACTTTCAACTTTATTTATCTCAGCGTTTTCAAACAGCTTTCGCCACCGCTGTATAAGGTCTATGTTTTCCATTACGCATGTCCCTATTTTTCGCTGAATTTACGTACATCTATAATCTAACACTTTATTTGATCATGTTTGCTATTTGATAATTTTTGTCATTCGTTATGGACGTATAATTGACGTAGAATACTGCCAAGAACAAAAAACCTAACTTCACCAGGAGACAAATATGCCAGCTTGTCAGTCAGTAGATATGCACTTTCTTGAGTCAGCACCCGTTAAAATCATCAATAGTGTTGATATTCCGGCAACACCTGAACAGATCTTTGCCGTCTTCGAGGATGAAAATTCTTGGCCACAATGGTTCACCGGTATTGTAGGCGTTGAATGGACAAGCCCTAAGCCTTTTGGCGTCGGCACTACACGAACTGTCAATCTTGGTGCACTAAAAGTCTACGAACATTTTATTCATTGGGAAACCAACCAGCGCTTCGCATTCTACTTCAGTAAAACGAGCCTTCCCTTTGTAAAAGCGTTATTGGAAGATTATCGGTTAGAACCACTCAATTCAAACACCACTCGATTTACCCATACCGTTGCTTATGAGCCCGCTTTCCCGCTCTCTCTTCTAGGCCCTATTGGAAAAGCGGCACTAAATAGAAACTTTAAATCCGCCACAAAATCGTTAGTACGTTTTATGAAAGATTAACCGCTTCAATGAGCGCTATTATTCTTAATCAGCGCTCTAACCGCATCCAATTGCCATTGGTCTGCCGTTAAATTCAGCAGCAGACCACCATCATTTTCTGGAGTATTCGTCATTAATGCTCCCCGAAAAGGGAAAGGGGACATTTCATACCATTCTGCAGTTCCGCCTCCAAAATCGACCTTATAAATTGGGAATACACTGTAGTTATTAATTAAAATTCCATCGGCAAAAACTTTGAACATGCTGAGGGGTACAACCTTTTTAATCGTACCCTCTTTTAGCCGATGTTCTAGGTGCGCCATATATTCGATGGCATCGCTACCATCATCATTGATTGTCGCATCACGCCATCTTTGCGCAAAGTACAGGATTGAACGTTCAACCTCCTGTCCCCCCTCATCACTCATGGAAAATTCACGGTATGTCAGTGCATTGCCTGAGTAATTTTTCTGAATGCGTGACGCTTTATCCAAACGCATATTGGCTAACGCACCAACACTGCCCAATCGCATGCCCATAGCAATAATTCCGATGGCAATATCCTGGCGACTAAGGCGCACGTCAGGCTCAATTGCCCTCAGCCCCTCAATGACTTCCGCAGATAAATGCATAATTTCATTGGGCTTTGGAAAAGCGACCTTTTTCAACAAACGCAGCGTGAAAATCACTTTCTGAAAATAGTTGGTATCGGTTAGTCGAGACGACCGCGGGCGCCTACCACTGTTACCGATACAACCTTCTGCAATATCTAATACGGTATCACGGCTATGATCAGGCTTGGTATAAGCCTCACCAAGCATAGCCTTAGAAATCGCATCAATCACAGCCCACATACCCCATCCATCTGCCACACTATGGCAGCACGTCAGCGAAAAAATTGTGCCTTTAGAAAAGTGATGCAATTGGACAACGCAGGGTGCCTGACTTTTGTTTTCTACCTGCCAGGGCAATATAAGGGGATGATACCTTCGAAGGCCGTTGCGTAACGGTTTATCAACGCTCGGCTTTGGCATGGAACCGCTGTGTTTAAATACTTCAAAAACCAATCCCTCATCGTTACAATCAATATAAGCCGATTCATTTTTTTTGGCCCGAATTCTACCCGCCAAAATATACCAATCCGCCACCACTTGCTCCAACGCCCGCTGAAACCGTTCAGTATCAACAGTTTCAGAGAAAAACAAGATCATTGGAATACCAACATTTGACACAATATAGTCAGAACCGCTTAACCAGATTTTCTTTGGCTCATTCTTCGCATGAATCATCGTTTGAAATGTAGGTTTCATAGTAATCGTTACCCTTAACAGATTTATCTATTATAAACATTTCCAAGATGACGTAGGCAAGCGTTTAGATGAGCAAGGAAATATCTAGGTTACAACAGACACAAAAACGCCCCGCTAAATTTCTCTAGCGAGGCGTTTTTACAGCACTCATTCTAAACAAGGCCTAGCCCACGCTAGCCCTTTACATGGGCGAGGCTGCCACCCTTGTTATGCATTTGGCTCAGCCCACACTGCATATTCGTTACCATTTGGATCGGTGAAATGAAAACGACGACCACCTGGGAATGAGAATATTGGCTTAATTATTTCACCGCCTGCTGCTTCTATTTTTGATTGTGTTGAATCAATGTCACGACTAAAGAGAATTATAAGAGCACTTCCATTTTCAGTGGATACACATTGATCTGATTTAAAAAATCCGCCATCAAGACCTTGATCAGAAAAGGCCGTATATTCAGGACCATAATCTTCAAACTCTCAGCCAAATGCCTCAGAAAAGAAGGCTTTCGCCTTTTGTATATCTCTTGCTGGGAATTCGACGTAATTTATCTTTTCATGCTCATTCATATTTTTCTACTTTTCATAGGTAAGACGGCCGTATTACCAGTCAAGTGATGCATTTGTTAGCAAATTATTTGATTGCACTGAAGATGGCAACGCACCCATGTGTAGTTATACTGAAGCTTGAGTATTTTTTCGTTAAATACTTCTTTAGATCATCAAGGCTATCTGTTGAATTGTCAAATATTCCCTTTTTGTTGTAGATTCTCATTAAAGCTTTTGCTGATCTACTGGTATTCACACCACTTGTGAGAATGGTAGAACCGAAGATGACACCCGATTCATTTAATAAGTGATCTACATTGTCGAGCACTATCAACTTCTCTGTTAAATTACCCGGTAGACAATGGAAGAGATAATTTAAAGATATAGAATCGAATCGGTCTGTATCAATATTTATTTTTTCAAGCACGTTGACTTTATATTTTACTGGATTATACCGCTCAATTCTTTTTGCAGCCTCATCAAGGCTGTTTTGATTTAGATCCATCAGAGCAATGTTAACGTTGCCTGTACCGAACTGACACTTATCAAGAAAATAACCTGTACCAACACCTATATCTAGGTGATTAGAAGAGACATGCTCGTTGAAGTTATTCAAAATATTATAGGTAGGGCATTTCCAAATAAATTTATTAGAAAAACCTAAGACCCACAAGTCATACACAGTAAGGATCGGCTTTGAGTATATTGCTTGCCCCCTTTCAACAGCTCTTGAAATTTCCAATATAACCTCCTTTGTTTTATGTCCAGGTTCGTTTAGGGCGTGTCTTTGCCTTCCATTTTGAATCCTACCACCGTCTGCTTTTATCCGAAAGCCAACATTGTAAAAAATTATCGCTCCATCATCAAACAAGTAGCCGGTTATCTCATAAGCTTCTGCGATTACCTCGGCGGTCACCTTATCAGGATCAAACCCTAAGGCTTCTACCAGCTCTTTATGGTCTGCTAGTTCAATGTTCTTTTTGTACGTGGCGGACCACTCACCACTATCACTGTTATAACTCTTCCAGGCGACAATGAGCTTTCTATGTAGGATATTGACAGGATGCACAACGTCTTTAACATCCTGTATTCACGTCAACAGGCCAATGCAATGGCTTCATATTTTTGTTGTTTGGCTTTGGCGGCGCCACCCCCTCCGCCGCTATTAATTTTTACCGGCTTTAATATGCGTATCTTTTCCGGCTTGGCGGGAATGGCTTTTGCCAACACTGAGGTTGTGTTGTTTATCTACCGTTTGATAATGGTCTTTACCGATTTTGGTGAAGGATTCTTTATCCACCGAATGATGTTCATCATTATCGATGGTTTCTCGCCAGTCGTTCTTAACTAACATATCCACGTCTTTTTCTGCATGAATAAAGATATGCTCACTGCCTTTTTATCTTCTATTCAGACTTCATTAAATCCGCCACCATTTGGGGTGCTTAGGGTCTTTAATGATGACCGTGTTTATTGGCGGGTAGAGGATAAGGCGCGGGGTGCTGCCCGTTATACAATCGCCCGATAACAATAGGCCAATCCGGTAGACCTGACTCATTGGCAATCATTACTTCTTCGCCAACACGAGGGATTGAAACACTACCCCATTGGCTGCCAGCAACAACTTGGGAGACTCGCACCCAACAGTTACTTTTTTGGTCGTAGCCGTTATTCCTGTCCCAGTGAAAATGCACTTTAATACGACCATTCTCGATAGTTCGCAACAGAAATTAGCCTGCGCTGTTTCTACCGAGCAACTTTATTACATCTTGTGTATACATGCTTTGTGCATCAACAATTCATCGAAAACCTTTCTTGATACAAACCTTGTTTTGTCTGGAATAACTGCATGGCGCTATAGCCCCTTACTTAAAATAGCTTCCGTCATAATCGTATATACATCATAATTTGGTAAATCATACGGAACATATTTAATTTCAGTTACAGCTAAAGCTGTTCCTTTATCAGCATTATACTTCTTTATGCCTATCTTCACTGACTCGGCTAGAAAAACCTCATCAATCGAAGGATCAACCTTTTTTTCCTTTGGATTATATTGGATAAATGTCACAGAATCCGTCGGTTGCTCGCTAACTTTCAGACCAAGATAATGCTGCTGGTCTCCCGTATCTCTCATTCCTATCAAAAAACCATTTCTACTAATAACTCTCATGATATTAATCCTGTACCGGTGATGGATAACGTTGATGCGCTCTTTGATGAGTCTTTCCAGATCCCGGCCCCCAAATTTCTAATATCGTTCTCTCTGCTGCTTCGTGCTTGAGCAATTTAATGTCGTTAGGTGTGTGAAATCCATCAATCAATCTATTCCAACTTGAAGCTATATTTGCGTCACTATCGAGGCGGCCCCATTCCACATCATCGGGGCCATAGGCATCATATTTTTTATGCGCGTCATTAAAAAAATGGTTCTTGATTTTTTCAATATTCGTCTTTTTAAATCCAGTATTATTTGCAATTGCATCGATATCATCAGTTCGATTTCTAATGACATCATAAGCTTCATCCGCTTCATCAATCCAGCCTAGATTTCCGCCACTATGTCCTAGCTGCTTAGTGTCTTTAAACCTGGCAGCGAGCCGGGCTTATTTTATGCACTGACTAATTGCCATTCGCCACTTTGAACCTCTTCCTGCGATAGCAAAACAACATCGCTTATCTCGAAAGCCCTCTGATCAATATTGGACTTCTGATTAAGCATTTTTCTCTCGCCAGAAATTGTTAGAGTTTGCCTAACATCTTCACCAAGAACCAAACTGAACTTTTTACCAATCAAATCAAGCTTCGAATCATAACCAACACATGCCAAAATTGTGATACCGCCTGACAATTCAAACTTTTCTCGTATGTTCATTATTATCTCCATCATTACAACCCCTTATCTCTGAGTATCTGCAATATCTGAACGTCTTCGTCACCAAGCCCTAGCATTTTTTGGTGCCTCATCATAAAGTCTTTAACGTGCGTCTCCGCACTGCCCAAACCACTAGTACCTAAACGATCAGTAATGCCTAACTTAGACTGAGTTCCGTGTAAGAATTCTTCTAACAAAGCTGGTTTACTTGGGTTTTCACGTAAAAGAATATGTGTATTTTTAGCACCGCCTACGGATGCCTCAGCACCAAAGTAATCCAGCATCCGTAGCTCTTCAGAACCTGGTTGGGCAATCACAACATCACGCTTTTTCGAAACTGCAGATATTAGTTCAGGCGACGCAGGCTCTACCCCCATTAAGTCATCGGCGCTACGCATGTTGATTTTGTTGTCTGGAACAACATCCAGCTCTGGCATCGTATCAGTATTTTTACTACCAACATCAACATCCTGACCATGCGAGCTAAACTCCACCTCACTCGGCTTATCCAGTTTAACCTTTACCGCTTCCCCTGTATGCCCCGATTTTACCTTCCTTAACTTCACCGCCTTTAACTTATCCGCCAGCTTTTTAAGCACTTTACCCAGCTCGGCTAACTTGCCAACATGACGGCTAGACTTTGCTGCAACAGCCGCAGCGCCCAATCCACCCGTCAACGCCACAATCACGGCACTCAGTACAATCTCAAATATCGCTCCACCAGCAAACTCTGCCCACTCCGTTCGGTCTTGAGCTTGTGCAAAATCTTTTGCGAACTGTTTGATCAGTGTGCGTGAGGCTTCATCATCAAACAGATAGCCGGTTATCTCATAAGCTTCCGCGATTACCTCGGCGGTCACTTTATTAGGGTCAAATCCTAAGGCCTCTACCAGCTCTTTATGGTCTGCTAGTTCAATGTTCTTTTTGTACGTGGCGGCCCATTCATCACTATCACTGTTATAACTCTTCCAGGCGACAATGAGTTTTCTATGTAGAATATTCACGGGATGTACAACATCTTTCACATCCTGCATCCACGTTAACAGGCCAACAGCACCTTTCCAAACACCTTTCTTAATGGAGAAATCCATCTCCATAGCATCTTGCAAGATATTGTGATCGCTTCGGTTATCAGCCAATGTACTCGCGTCAGCTTTTTCCTTTGTGATCATTGCTTGAAAGATTTGTCTCATTTCTTGGCGAAGCTGTACCACGTCGGATGCAGCAACCGTTTCACCGACGGTAACTTGTACGGTGCCTTTAGGCACACCTGCTAAGCTCGCTTTACCATTAGCGTCTAACGTGCCTTTCTTTTCAGACCCATCGGCCAGTATGGCTTGATAAGGAAAATCTTTGGCTGGGCTACCATCGGGGCGAACACATTCTATTTCAGCCGTTTTCTGCTCTGGCGGTAATGGTGCGTTGCTAACAACATTGGGGCCTCTTACCACACTGGCAAGTGCGATGTCATCTGCCTGAACCGCTTTAGCGCTTCCCGATGCCAATGCAATGGCTTCATATTTTTGTTGTTTAGCTTTGGCGGCTTTTGAGACCTTGCCACTTTTATCATCTTTTGGTGGTTTTGGTGCAACAGGGGCTTCTGGTGATGCAGCTTTGGCTGCACCACCCCCACCGCCACTGTTAATTTTTACCATTGCCCCCGTAATGGTGACGCCTGAGGGGTTAAGGGCTATCAGTCCGCTACCCGCTTTCATCACCACTTCAGTACCCGCTTCAATTACCAGTTGCATACCGGCCTTTAAATGAATCTCTTGGGCTTGGGCGATATAGTTTTTACCGGCTTTAATATGGGTATCTTTTCCAGCTTGACGGGAATGGCTTTTGCCAACACTGAGGTTGTGTTGTTTATCTACCGTTTGATGGTGGTCTTTACCGATTTTGGTGAAGGATTCTTTATCCACCGAATGATGTTCATCATTATCGATGGTTTCTCGCCAGTCGTTCTTAACTAACATATCCACGTCTTTTTCTGCATGGATAAAGATTTGTTCGCTGGCTTTTTTATCTTCTATACGGACTTCATTAAATCCGCCACCATTTGGGGTGCTTAGGGTTTTTAATGATGAGCGTGTTTTATTGGCGGGTAGAGGGTAAGGCGCGGGGTGCTGCCCGTTATACAATCGCCCGATCACAATAGGCCGATCCGGTAGACCCGACTCATAGGCAATCATTACTTCTTCGCCAACACGAGGGATTGAAACACTGCCCCATTGACTGCCAGCAACCGCTTGGGAGACACGCACCCAACAACTGCTTTTTTGGTCGTAGCCGTTATTCCTGTCCCAGTGAAAATGTACCTTAATACGACCATGTTCGTCGGTGTAGATTTCCTCCCCTGGCGGGCCCGTCACTATCGCCGTTTCTGTACCGGTGATTTTGTTGATGTGGTGAGTTCGAGTTGGTCGATAGGTAACGTTGTTAGGAATTAAGTTAACGGTTGCCTGATAGGAGTATGCCTCAGTACTTGCACCTTCTTCTAAGGATTGTGGTTGTTTGCTTTTGTGCTCAACATGAGTGATCAAGTACTGACGATTCGCACTACTTCTAGGATGGCCTTCTATCGCCATAACATAACCCGGCTGTAATCGCTGGCTATTGGTTTTAATGGTGGCGGTGAAAGCGAAGGTGTTTAAAGCGTCCACACGCAATTGAGCATAATGCTTACCCCCTTCTGGGGTTTGATAACACCCTGGGTAATGATATTGCTCAAAATCACCCCGAGCACCTGTGCCATTGGCACCCGCACTACTGAGCAGGGATAAGCTGGGCTTTTCAAAAAAGTAGTCTTGCAAGCTGACTTTGCCAGTGGCAATACCTTGGTTACAACGGTAGTCATGTAAGGATTCTGTGGCAGGTACTAACCCCGTTACCGGGTGGTAGGCTATCTTCGCTCCCCCAGGTAATGCTTTAAAACAGCCGTTTTGATCACCAATCACCAAGGTATGTTTATCCAGTGCATGCTCAAAGAAGTAGAAAATACCCTCTTCTTCCATTAATCGACAAATAAAGTCCCAATCCGTCTCTTGATGTTGCACACAATAGGTTCGTGGTGAGTAGCTGGCGCTTAATGCTAAACGCACATCCGCGCCTCGTATGCCAGCACTCCCTAATATTGTTTGGATAATGGCGGGTACCGATTGATCTTGAAAAATCTGACTTCCGCTACGACTGAGTAAATACCAGGGCTTGGGGGCAACAGTGAGTTGAAACTGGGTAAAGCGACGACCTTGGTTCACCTGCGCGGCGTCGATGATTTCACCATGTAATAACCGATGTGTACCAGGATCAACAAGGGTTAATAATCCAGACTTCGACAGAAAGCTATCTGCTGTCATCGTGCCATTGGCACAGGCGACATCTAAGGAGAATGAAAATAACCCTGATATAGACTCACTCCCTGAGAAGCCGAGTACGCGAACCTCTTCATCACTGCCAATTAGCTCGAACACTAAGCGGGTGATGTTGGCTGGGGTATTCATGAGTGATTTTCCTTGTCGTCGTCTAGATAAATGCTGTAAAGGCTGCCTGAATAGAGACATGGCTATTCATAAGAAGACGACTAGGACATAAGGAAATAGAGGGTAATGGTACGAATTTAGTACCGTTTTAGTACCATTAACGTTAAGGGCGACTGTCAGTTTACGATATCAGCCGCCTAGAATTTGGGGGAATGCGACATTGCACTCCCTCAACCCTCTTCTATACTGGTAGATCCAACGCAATTTACCCACCCATACACAATACCCACACAAAAACCACCCCTATTTCGCCCTCAATTTTGCAATATTAATGCAAAATAAAGGGTATACGCTGTAGACTCTTCGAAATATACATCGTAGACTGAAACTCATCGTTCACTTATAAAGCGATCTGGAACGCCCTTAATGTTCCCTCGTTTCGTAACGTATAAGCCATTACCGGCAATCCCTAGAGAGGAGAACACTCATGTATATTGGCCACACGCTTCCACAACGCCCTATTTCATTTGACGAATTTGATCCGGATTATCTTGCTAATTATGTTCGCGAGAACATCCTTCCTACTCTTGAAGGTCGTCGTAAGCAGATCTGTCAAAACTTTGTTGATCACGCAACGCATGAGTGTAAAGGTGATTTATCCGGCCTTTTAGGTACTTGCTCTCAAAAAAGCCAAGACTATCGTCGCTGGGGTTCAGGTGATGACGGTTTAATGGATGGTATTCAGCCTCAGTCTTACGATGAGCTTGAAGTATTTTACGGCAACCTAATGGCCTTCACTCTGTTTGTTATCCATTTAGAGTTAGAAAAATTTGTTGTTGGTGAAGATACGCTTTGTATTGAAGGTAACGTTCACCAAATGTATCCAGCAGCAATGCTTCCTGTTGCATTTGGTCTTGACGTTGATGATGCTGATGATGAAGAAGCGGTTTATATGCTAACGATTCGTATGGCGTTGTTCTTTATCTTTGATGAAGACGGCGTTGGTACTGGTGAGCAGTCTTACACTAACGGTGACCCAACACTTGAAAGCTTTGTGAAAGTGCCAAAAGATAAAGTACCTCAGCGTTTTTGGGACAACTTGAAAAAATTCGGCGGTGATGACGAGTAATCGTTAATTCTTGCAGCATTAATTTTTACACCAATAATTTTTTACACGTTATACCATTTACATATTGTACCAAGCTGTCGATAACCGATATTTATTCCCGTTATCGACAGCCATTCAAATTAACAAAGCCGGAGATTTATTATGGCGGATTTATCTAAACTTCCCCCAATTCCAAAAGACAGTAAAGTCCGTCAAGCCATGGGGCTTGGTATTGGCATTTGGGATTACATGGAAAAAAATAATCGCGAGCTTGGCGACACATTCACGCTAACATTACCTCGCCAGGGGCCCATGGTTTGGACCAGCGATCAAAAAATGATTGCCGACATTTTACGTCTAAAACCGGAACAGATTGATGCATCCCTGGTACAGCTTCCAATGGATCTCGGTGAAAACAATACTGTTTTTTTGAACGAAAAAGCACATCAAGATTCCCGCAAAATTGTTATTCCGCAATTTAATACCAACAAATTAAAAGGCCGTGCGACCACGATGCATGAAATTGTTACCGAGCACATTAACTCGTGGACAATTGGCCAAGAACTTAATATTCCACGCTTAATTGGTGACATTACCCTAGACGTGATTTGCTACACCATTTTTGATTTACGCCACGGTGAGCGAAAAGATAAATACAAAGAACTTATGCTTCATTGGATGCTTGAAGCCACCAGTGATACTAACTTTACGCTAGCGCAAATGGTTGGCGCAAAAGATTGGCGTCGCTGGTTAAACAAAAAATACCTTAAGCGTACTGCCGAAAATAAAATGGGTAACGGCAAAAAAGGCCTTTTACCGTGGAAACGTGCGGTTGACTTAAAAGTTCAACTTGCCAAAATGATTCGTGAAGATATCCAAGCTGCCCGAGCAAATGTTAATGAAGATGCCATCGACATGTTGTCGATTCTTTCTCGTGCAACCAACGAAGACGGCAGCCTGCTTGATGAAGAGCGCGTCATTTCTGAATGTGTTGGTTTAATGATTGGTGGTCATGAGACCAGCGCTGCAACAGGTGCTTGGTTTGGCATCTGGATGCAACAACGCCCCGATGTAAATAAGAAAATTTGCGATGAAGTCATTGAATCCATGCAAAAGGAAGGCAAGTACGATGCAATCATCAATTCTGAATTGCCTTATGTCACTGCCTGTTTAAATGAGTCTCAACGCTTAACACCTTCAGCTATTGGCTTTATCCGCTGGTTGCGACATGACACACAAATTGGCGATTGGATGATACCCGCTGGAACAGCAGTGCTACCGAATATCTATCTGACACATCGTCGTGAAGATATTTACGGTGAAGACGTATTAGACTTTAAACCTGAGCGCTGGCTGGGGGGTGCAAAAAAACCCAAACCAACAGAATTTTTACCGTTTGGCGGTGGTCGACGCGCCTGCGTTGGCATGAACCAAGCACGTCAACAACTGCGCATTATCTTTGGCGAATTAGCACGCCGTGTTGAGTTTACCTCTGAATTTGATGGCACAAACACGATGCCTCGTTCTCGTATGATTGGCGGACAAACTGAGCCAGAGAAAGGCGCATTTGTTAAGGTTAAATCAATACGTCCAGAAAACTATGGACTTACTGAGCAGTCAATAGCAAAAGAAGCAGTTTCTGCCTAGGCACACGTTTATCTAGCAGTAACACTTTCATTGTCACCCTCTTACCCAGAGGGTGCAGTCACAAAAAAACCGACTTCAAAAGAGTCGGTTTTTTTGTGACTGCTGATTGTAAAACACCGATAAAACATGCTTGCAACATGGTCGCTAAATGGTTACAACAGCAATAAAAAGCGAGCATTAAAAAAGCCTTGTAACATTTCGCTACAAGGCTTTTATCTAGAAGGTCGGTTAACCCGCCTATTAGAGTTTAGTAATCCTGAGTGGCAATTTGCACTGCCATACCTTCCATGTCATCAGATACGGTAACCTGACAAGACAGACGAGAGCTTTCTTTATAGTAATCTGTGCTCGTCACTAACTGATGCTCATCTTCACCAGCCTTACCTGTTAATGGCGCCCATTTACTTTCGATATAGACATGGCACGATGCACATGAACATACACCACCACATACGGCTTCAATATCGTCATATCCATTATCACGCAATTCTTCCATTAAGGTATTGCCTGATGTTGCATCCAGACTACTAACTTCACCCGCTAGATTCGTTACTTGAATTGTTGGCATCTCACTCTCTCCAGTTTTTGAAACAAACACTTGGGTAGCTAACACTAAGCAAACTACGCAAAATTGTTAAATAGTATGTTATTTACTAAATAATTTTTATTCGGCAAGCACTTTTTGGTATAAACAGTAGCTCGATCACTCGGTGTAAGCCGTAGTACTTAATATAATGGGTTACTTATATCATTACATCCACTGTGCTTTTAACTTGACTCGCAGAGTATACACCGTATAGTAGAAATACTGGTAAATCAAGCGCAATAGACGCTTCATCATCTATAAAAATTAAGTATTATAGGTGCATCCATTTAGAGAACTTATTCAGCAGTAGAGAGGCAACCATGTCTGACGCAACACCATCTCAAGA
>MAAC01011386.1_pt1 | contig 23422 bp, 18 predicted proteins | sample 1115981 | NCBI WGS metagenome assembly MAAC01 (sample SAMN04961126, study PRJNA320927) | seawater metagenome | isolation source: sample BD02T64 sea water enriched with oil for 64 days | place: USA:Gulf of Mexico | collected 2013-07-27
TTTGAGGCATTGTATACTCAATACGAGGCTGAAGGAAAAGGTAAGAAAACGATTAAAGCAAGGGACCTTTGGGAAAAAGTGACCCAGTCACAAATCGAAACTGGTACTCCGTACATGATGTACAAAGATGCTTGTAACGAAAAATCTAACCAAAAAAACCTTGGTACAATCTACTCGTCTAACCTTTGTACAGAGATTGTAGAATATACAGCTCCGGATGAAGTTGCTGTATGTAATTTGGCTTCTATCGCCCTTCCTAAATTTATTGAAAAAGGAAAGTTCGATTTCAAGAAGTTGTATGACATTACTTATAAGGTAACTAAAAACCTTAATTCAGTAATTGACCAAAATTACTATCCAGTACCTGAAGCTAGAAATTCCAATATGCGTCACAGACCTGTTGGACTAGGTATTCAAGGATTAGCAGATGCATTTATCTTGATGCGTATGCCATTTACATCTGATAAAGCTAAGCAGTTAAATAAAGATATTTTTGAAACTATTTATTTTGCTTCATTAAAAGCTTCTAAGGACTTAGCTATAGTTGAAGGTGCTTATCAAACATACGAAGGTTCTCCGATCTCAGAAGGTAAATTCCAATTCAACATGTGGAATGTTGATGAAAAAGATCTAAGTGGTCTTTGGGATTGGGAAGAACTTAGAGCAGAAATCAAAGAACACGGGGTAAGGAACTCATTGCTATTGGCTCCAATGCCTACAGCATCCACTTCTCAGATTTTAGGAAATAATGAATGTTTCGAGCCGTATACTTCAAACATTTATACTCGTAGAGTACTTTCAGGCGAATTCATCGTTGTCAACAAGCATCTATTGATTGATCTAGTTGAACTAGGACTTTGGAATGAAGAGTTGAAAAATGAAATCATCCGTACAAACGGTTCTATTCAACACATTGAACATATCCCTGATAATATTAAAGAACTGTACAAAACAGTTTGGGAGCTTAAGATGAAAGACATCATCGACATGGCTGCAGATAGAGGTGTATTTATTGATCAGTCTCAATCACTGAACTTATTCATGGACAATGTAACCATGGGTAAATTGACTTCTATGCATTTCTATGCTTGGGAAAAAGGATTGAAAACAGGAATGTACTATCTACGTACAAAGTCTGCTGCTGACGCTATTAAATTTACTGTTCAAAAACAAGTAAAACCACAAGTTGAACCTGTTGTAAATGAACAACAAGTATCAAATTTTGAGGCAGCAACTCAAGCCGTAGCTGCAAATGCTGATATGATAGCTTGCTCTATTGACAATCCAGATGATTGTGAAATGTGTGGTAGCTAAATAATATTCAAATTATTAGTTGGTTGAAAAAGCCCTTTGCAATTAATATTGCAGGGGGCTTTTTTATTTGATATAAGAACTTCACTACAAAATAAGTCGTCATTCCAGCTAAATATGAAACTATTAGCTTAAACCTTCTCCAAGCCTACTTGACAAGAGACGATCATCTCCAGCACATTAGACATCTCAAAATATTAGACATAAAAAAAGCCCCCATTTCTCAATAGGGGCTCATAATATTATTGTAATCTATCTTATTTCGAAGAAAATAAAACAGACTTACCATCCAATTCAAACATCAACCCTTGGGGAGTGAATTCAATAATTTTCACTTCAGTAATTTCATCTCCTTCAGCATTAAGTGTCAATGTACTTTTGTCCTCACTAATAGTATAAGAACCACTTTGCATTTCTCCACTTACATTTGAACGGAATTCTCCTCTTGCAGAAAAATAGAACATTACATATTGATAAGTAGCTCTCTCAGCATTCAATTCGTCTGCATTTGCTGTCTTTGTAGCAACCACCTCTTTAAACATCCAACTACCCTCAATTTCTTCAGCTGTTTGAGCTTGTGCAAAGAAGCATCCAAAAATTGCAAGAACAACTGTATAAAAGAATTTCTTTTTCATCTTAATATAAATTTTTGTGTTAATTCTGTTTGTATAACAGACTGGTAAGATACTACAAAATTGATTTTATTTAAAAAAAACTTCTATTAGTACCGTGAAATAAATTTCAAATTAAACGAATAAGCTTAATCTTCTTCCTTTTTTAACTTCGATTCACACAATTCTTCCAGCTGATCACGTCCCCAATCTGCAAGGTTCTCTAAAATTGGAATTATTGATACTCCTCTTTCACTTAATCTATACTCAACTTTTGGAGGAACAACCGCATAAACTTTCCTTATGAGCATGCCGTCTCCCTCTAATGCCCTTAAGTTTTTGGTTAACATCTGCTTAGTAATATCAGGCAAAAGCTTTTGAAGTTCTCCAAATCTTTTCACTTCTCCATTCAATTGTTTTATTATTAATGGCTTCCATTTCCCCCCAATTACACGTAGAGTTGTACGCAATGGGCAAATATTTTCATATTGTATTTCTGTCATAACTATCAGAATTTCAGCAAAGGTATCTTTTTCCATACTATTAAATAAAAAAATGACTACTTGTTTAAACAAATACTAAAAACTATTTTTGAACTATTATTTAGAATTATAACAATGAGGAAACTTATAATAGGTATAATTTTTCAACTTATATTGTTAGCATGTCAACCATTCGAAAAGGGTATTAATATGGAGACGAACGACCACAAAAAATTCTCCTGTTCTGTTGAAACTGGTTTATGTTCTGAACATAAACATTCTGATATTGAAGAAATTCAAATTCAGCCTATCAACAAAGTTACTGTCCTTTACTATACGGATCCAATTTGTTCAGCTTGCTGGGCAATTGAGCCTGAGCTTAAGAAATTGAAGCTCATGTATGGTGATTATATGGATATTGAGTACAGGATGGGAGGACTACTCCCACAATGGGAAGGATTTGCAGATTCAGGAAATGGAATATCTGGACCTAAAGATGTTGCAATCCACTGGGATGAAGTAGGTGAATATTCAGGAATGAGTATTAACGGAGATGTATGGCTGGAAGATCCTTTACATTCTTCTTATCCTCCATCTATTGCATTTAAAGCAATGCAAGAACAGGGATACGATATTTCAATTAAATTTCTTAGGAGAATCAGAGAGATGGTTTTCCTGGAAAAGAAAAACATCACCAAAGAAATTCATCTTAGTCAAGCCGTTAGAGATTGCGGAGGGAATGTCGAAAAATTCCTAATAGATTATAAAGATCCTGCATCAGAAACAGCATTCAAAGCTGACCTTATGCAAGGTCGGAGAATGGGTGTTAGAAGTTTCCCTACTTTCCTCTTTTTAGGAGAAGATGGAAAAGGATTCAAGATTTCGGGGATGTCTCATTTCGATAATTTTGTAAGTGCACTAGAGAAAGCTAGAGGAGAAAAAGTGCACGCTAGATCTCTCAATTGGGATGCTCTTGAATTACTAAGAAATTATTCTTTACTTTCTACAAAAGAACTAGCAGTACTGCTAGATAGAGATCAGACTTCTATGATAAAAGAATTAGAAGAGGCTGAACTAGAAGGGAAAGTCAAAGAGCATATTCATAAATTTGGAAGCTTTTGGAGTCTTATTAATTAGACTTTTTAAGGTAGAATATTAAAGGCCTATTACTGAACAGTGATAGGCCTTTTTTTAGGCAAAAAAAATGCCTCAATATTAATAACGATTTGACTCATAGTAGTAACAGATGTATAAATAATTGCATCTAAAATAAAAAAGGAGACCATTGAGTCTCCTTCTTTATTCCTAAACACTAATCTCTACTAAGATAATACCGCTTAATATATTCGCCATAAGGCCTTCTCTTTTTTCGTTTGGTCCCTTTAAACTCTTCAAGCAAGCTACTGTTGTCACTAATAATATTAGAAACAATAGATTCATTTAACTTCTGTCTTTTCCCCGTAGCTAAATCGACCATATAAGTTGTCATATCAGCAGGTACTACTTTTTTTCCAGCTCCTGCATTGAGCTTTGTAGAATATAAAGCAAATTCCCCTATCTGATCCAAACGGCTAAACCTATCTGTAGGTGTCAATACACGATTCCCTTGTGATCTATCGGACGTAATTCTAACGTAGATATCATCGCCATCTGAGAATCCATAAATCTCTCCTATTTGCTTTGCCTTGGAACGTTCTATTCTAATGCGATATCTATAAACACAATCGTCTTCGACACATGCTTTTTTCATACCTACCTGGTAATTGAAAGGCACAGAAGGACTATTGGTTTTCATCTCCTTATATGTTCGATAAAATCCTTTCTTTAGACCTGTACTTTGATTTGAAATTAACTCCTGCGCCTCCACCATATACGATATGCAAAGCATGCATAACATTATAATCTTCTTCACTATAATTTAATTTTGCTGACAAAAGTACACAAAATACTTTCATCTAATAACTTTATATAAGTAATAATCTTTGTTGTAATTTAAACAAAAATACTTGATTTAAGAAATTAAACAACAAGTAATTAGCTAACAAAAACACACCCCTAATGATATCATAATTGAAAATTTTTATTCCAAAGGATAGCGATAAACTAGCTTAAATTTCATCATCAATCCATCCGTTACATCCCCATTTATCTGCGTCCTTTCATCACCAAATAGAACAGGCCCTAAAGACCAGTCAATTTTTTCATCAGCATCATAAACTTCATAGTATCGTCCTATAGAATGACCTATCATTGCCTGAAAAGCCCAGTCTTTCATAACGGGAGTCTCTACATAAAGGAAAAAATCTTTACTTCCCTTTTCCAAATAATAACCAGAATCATCACCATTATAATCATTGAGATAATGCGTGGTTCCTCTTGCTAAATAGTGAAATCCAAACCTCAATTTATTACTTAGGCGATAATTTATATCCAACAAAACGGGCATCAAAGCATCAACCTCCCAGGTCTTCGCTTCATTTATATAATAAAAACCAGCCAATGGAAGCAGATTCAATCCATAAACCTCTGTATTCACATACATTCCAAAAGAATAATTTAGATTTTCAGCTTTTGTTTTTTCAATAAGTATAATGGCTCCCAACTGAAAATCATCAGCATCAATCTCTTTTAAATCTGAATAAAGAGAAGGCATCAACAAATAATTCCCTTTCCAACTTTCAGAAAGTTTTAATTGGATCCCTAATTGTGGAGTTATGGTATAGACACTAACCATCTCAGAATGAGATGGTGCCAATTTACCCTGTACATTTTCCACAAAGAGCCCTGGTAAAAGAATAGTATTATTTTTCAATGGTATAGGAACACGAAACCTCAATCCCATTTCTTGCAAGTCCGTATTCCCTTCCATTTCATCGTAATCTGTATTGGGTGCAAACTGACCATATAACCTTAATATATTAACATAATCTTGCCCATACTGAACTTGGATTCCCAAAAAAAACAGACATAAAATGAGAATCATTTTCCCAATAATGGAAGAGGACAAATTACATTTTCTGATCATCTTTTTTAATTTAAACATCGTAACCCTCTCTAAATTAATTAATAAAAGATTAAATCTCTAGATCCCTACTCTTTATTTAAAGAAACAACTGAAGGACATAAGCCATCAGCAATCCCCAATAATTACCAATGGCATAGCCTATAAGACCAGTAGTCAACCCAGTTAGAATAATTTCTTTATTGTTCAAGACTTTTGCAATTGGCCCCACGAAGGCAGGACCATAAATAGCAGCTACAGAGGTAATCAATACCGTATCTGCATCAATTTTTAAAAATCGGGATAGGGTAAAGTGAATTAGAATAGCTCCAAACATGGCAAAGGCCGCATACCAGAAAATAGAAGAGGCATTATTGAACAATTCATTGATATCCACCAGTGATCCCAAGGCAATACAAAATACCAATAGAAGATACTCCCCTGTTGCATAGCTCAATTGTAATGTTTTAATTTTTGACCAAAAAGAAGCCAAAATCCCTAAACTTGTCACTGTCAACATGACTATTATGGTGGTAATCTTCCCTGCAATTAAAAAAGAAAGGGATACAGAAACTCCTAATATCAGAGCACCTAGGCCAAGTGAAAATATCACCTGCTTGAAAGTATCAATTGAAGACAACTTTAGCATTCCTACTTCTGTTGACTTCAATTCATTTTCAGAGAAACTATACTTAGGCAGGAAACGCTTTAAAACTTTCTGTGCAATGGTCATTAGAAATAGAAGATAGATTCCTCCCAATACCATATCGGAAGCATTTAAAACAATAAAAGTCGCATCCGGTACATCTAGTGATAAACCTATAGCAGACATATTGGGTGTGCCTCCAGTATATACACCAACCAACATAGCCCCTATTTTCCATATTTCTGGAAGTTGATCCTTGAAAAGGTAGGCTCCAAGAGGTACTGTAATGCTAATTGCCAGCACACATAGTCCGAAGGATATGACTGCTTTTTTGGCTCTTTTCCACCAACTAATGATATCTGTTGTAAACAGTAATAATGGAATAGATAGCGGCACAGCAGCTTCAGAAACCGATAAGGACAAAGCATCATCTAATGGGAAAATCCCCCCATTTGCCAAGAGCAATCCCAAGGCATAACACAAAATGACTGGACTCAACCAACCTGGCAAGGACTTTTTATTTCCTAACCAAACTAAAAGAGCTGGGAACAATATAAATAAAGCTAACTGAAGTAAATACATGAATGAAATTTGGGTGTCTAATATAGACTAATTCATCTTTCTAAAAACTACAGATAACTTTATTTAAACCAACAATACCTTTAGAAGTGCTAACCACAAATTATGACAGATTAATCAAATTAAATAGTATAATTTTGAGCCTACCAAGAAACTAAGAAAAATCAATTCATCTATATGATAGAAATCAATAACCTTACAAAACGATACGACAAGAAGGTACTTTTTGAAAATATCAATTTACACTTTGAGACAGGACAAGTTATAGCTCTTCTAGGTAAAAATGGTGCAGGAAAAACTTCTCTTATCCATCTTATACTTGACCTTGTTAAACAAGATGAAGGTGAAATATTGATCATGGAAACGCCACACAACACCCTTAGACCTAGTCAAAAGGCTAAATTGGGAGTAGTAGGTGAAGACCTTGCTTTGATTGAAGCGCTGAATGCAGAAGAATTCTTGACATTTATCGGTAAAATATATCAAATGCCTAAAGCTACTTTGGCAAAGCGTATTCAGGATTTATTTGCCTATTTCTTTGAGGAAGGGGATGATTTGAAAAAGTCTATTGGAAAATACTCCACTGGAATGAAAAAGAAAATAGCATTTTGCGCTGCTGTTATTCATGCTCCAGATATATTAATTCTAGATGAGCCATTTTCTGGACTAGACCCCTTGGTTGCGAATCAGATGATAGCCTTTCTAGAGAAATACAAAAGAGAAGATCGTCTCATATTGGTTTCTTCTCATGATCTCTCATATGTTGAAAAAATTGCTACTCACATAAGCGTCTTAGACAAAGGTGAGTTTGTCTTCAATTCTACCTTGACTGACTTTACAGAAAATGGTGAAAAGGCCCTAGATGCAGCCTTATTGAACCTCTTGAAGCCAAACAATAGTGAACTAACTAAATTGGACTGGGTATGATAGGATATTTTTCAATTTTAAAACTCAAGCGAGGCTTCACACAGTTCAATAGTATTTGGACATTCCTTGGCAAAGTATTGATAACACTATTTGTTGGTCTATACGGCTTCCTATTTGGGATGGTTTACAACGAATTTACTATTGAAGAAGCTGATATTAGCCCTCAAATGTTGGTGAATTATCTACTGATAGGACTTATGGTGATGTCTCTAGTTAGAATGATTATCCCTTCTTATCAACCTCTTAAAAAGATAGCACCCACCTATTACCCTCTAAGTCAAGATAAAAAAATTCTATTATCCTATATATCAGACCTAATCAGTCCGGTTTATTACCTTATAACGGTTTTTGTACTGACTGCTTGCTTTTTCATTCAAGACCTTGGTTTCGGTCTGTTTATGGCTTGTTTATCTATCATTTTGATTGGACTCGGGTTAAAAAGAGCTATTCAAACTTTAATAGAATTTAAAACACCAAAATATAGTTTCCTTTTATTGATTCTTTCGCTTGGTCTTACCATTTGGGGCTTCACTTCTAGTGAACTTCTCATGATAAATCAAAACTTCAACAATATCCCAATTGCAATTATAGTACTTGGATTGTGTTACTATGTTGAAAAAACAGCAACTGAAAGACAAATTATTGTTAGAAAGCAGAAAGAAAGAAAGCGGAATATTTATTTTAAAATAATTATCAATCATCCAATTATTCGCCGTCAACTTCTTCTTGCAATAGTAATTAAAATTGGATTTTTAGCTATAGACACTGCTTATGTATTGGACGGTGGCAGACACCTCATAAGTGGAACCGGTATTTACTGGGTACTAGCTGCTCCCGCCTTACCATTCACCTACCTTTTCAACAATGCGATAGCCGCCTTAAAACCAGTTTGGCTTAACTATGAATTAAGAACTGGTAATTTCAAAGGCATGATGAAGCTAATCGCCAAATTGATGGTGCTTCCGCTTGCCATTGACGCTATCGTAACTATTCCTACGCTATTGTATACTTGGGAAGACAGTACTAGAGTTCTCACATTCTATTTTACAGCTCTCCTATTCTTAATTATGAGTTCCTTCCTTCTATCTGTTTTGGCACCTATAAAACTAGACCAAACAGGAGGAATGAAAATGAAAGGAAAGAGAGCGACAATTAGTCAATTTTCCATCATGATTTCTTTGGTCATCCTATCCTTGATTGGTGTAAATGATTGGCTGTATTTACTCGTTCCATTTTTCTTAATTGTAGGTGTGGTTGCTTTTCAGCTAACCAAAGAAATGTACCCAAGTAAGAAATATAGTTTGTTTGAAGTATTGAATAAAAAATAATAAAAAAGGTCCGGTAATTTACTGGGCCTTTTCTATTTGAATCAAATAATTTCAGAAGGGTCATTCATAAAATATTACCGTTTTCGCAATTTTTTCATTAAATTAGTTAGGAATTAAATTTTAACCCTCATGAAATTTAAACTCTCGCTTTTCGGGCTTTTTGATATGCCTTGTTTCTTAAATTCTAAATCGGACAATTCTCATTTTTCGTCCCGAGCAACTATTCCATTTTATTTTCATTTATCACGATTTATCATAATAGTTGATTTCAATTATTTGTATCAATACATCATACCTAATATTCTCTATAATAGAAATCCCTTATTGATCAAACCAAAAAGTGCCCCCTAGTATATACCCATAAATTAGATACTTAGCGTCAATGGAGAGTAACGTGGAAGTATCTAACATGCGCAGGAAAGGATTTTGCTCTTGAATTTCATTTTAGGCAAATTTTTAATCCAAAATAAACATCCTGCAGAAATCGCTCTCCAACTAGCCTAAACCGAAAATCCTAAGAAGCAATTCTTAGGATTTTTTTATACGATGAACTAAAGCCTATAACTTAAAAAAAATCAAATAGCACAACCCATCTGATGAATTTTAAACAAGTACACTCAAAACAATATTTTTTAATAAAAAAAAATTAACTTTAAAATCATTCTTTTTAAGAATGAGAATTATTACTAAGTCCAAAACATTGACTATCATATATTTTTCATGGAAAAACCGAATGACATTAATTTCACCACAGATTCCTCGGGTAGCAAAAAAAAGCATACTAGCAGAAAGAATCTTTTCAGGACAGCTTGGTTCAAAGACATCAATATTCGAGCAAAGATAATGTCTGGATTCTTTATTCTGATTTTTTTATTAATTGGAATGGGAGTACCAGTTTTAGTGAATACCTACAATACAGATACCATGTTTGAAAATGTGGTATCTAAAGACAATCGTATATCGCTCAATACACAAAAGCTGATTAAGTTGATTGTGGATATGGAAACAGGGCAAAGAGGATTTATCATAACTGGAGATGAAGTTTTCTTAGAGCCATACAACAATGGGGTATTGGAATTTGACAAAACTATTGTTGTACTGAAGGATTTGTTAGGTGATAATGTAAGTCAACTTGATAATTTAAGAACTATTCAACTTTCGGTAGAGAAATGGCAGACACAAGCAGCAATTCCAGAGATAGAAATAGGGAGGAAAGTTGCCAGTTCTAGTGAATTAAGAAAAGAGCTTGATGAATTTATAAAGAAAGGTCAAGAATCAAATATTCTAGCCGATATCAATTCAATTTTAGGAAGAATTGCCTTGAACTTTGGTGTAGTTGGTCATTCAAAAGGATCTATAGCGACTCTAAAAGTGAAAAATGACTTGCAAATTATTCAATCTGCACAATTCGGATTTTTACTTAATGGGGAGGAAAATTTTCTTAATCAATACCAAAAAGCTAAAAATAACTTATCTGAACATCTTAATTCTCTTAAAATCAATAGTACTAATTCATCTAGTAACAAAAAGTTGACAAATGAACTAGACTTACTAATTCGTGATTGGCAATCAGATGTCGTAGAAATATCCATTTCCAAAAGAAAAGAGATAAACAAATCTCCTGAGACGCATTTAGATGTAAGTAATATCTTGGCTCAGGCACATGGGAAAAACATTCTTGATGGTATCAGAAGTAAATTTGATAATTTCATTGCAATAAATGATCAAATAGCAAAGAAGCATTTCATTAGCGCAAAAGATTCATCAGCCTCTACCATACAAATCATATGGCTAATAGTACTATTAGCCCCAATTGTTGCATTGATTATTGGACTACAACTTTCAAATACACTTTCTACCACCCTTGGAAATCTAATTGAAGCATCCAAGAAAATTGCATTGGGAGAAAAAAATGTTCGTTTAGAAATCGAATCCAAAGATGAGATCGGAAACCTTGCTCAACAGATGAATATTATGGCGGCAAGTATTCAACATTCTGCAGAAGAAAGTGATAAGCAAAACTGGCTAAAAACAACTGTTTCTAGGGGATTAAACTTATCCCAAGGAGTTACCAATATCAACAAACTTTTGAATGATACCACTACCTTCTTCGCTAAGGAGATAGGAGTAGGACTTGGGGCAATTTATATTGCACAAAAAGACACTAAAGAAGGAGCCAGTCTAGGCCTATCTTCAAATGAGACTAACAATGGATACTTCTTAGCACTTGAGGGCAGTTATGCATTTAAGAAAAGAAAAAACATCTCAAATAAAATCAAATTAGGCGAAGGATTGGTAGGACAAGTTGCCTATGAAAGGAAGACTATCCTATTAACAGATATTCCTGAAGATTATATTAAAATAAACTCTGGATTAGGAGAACATTCTCCTGTAAATATCACTGCCGTTCCTATTCTATTTGAGAACATTCTATATGGAGTGATAGAGCTGGCTTCTTTTAAAGAGTTTACTTCAATGCAAGAAACTGTAATTGAAGAAGTAGCTCGAGGACTTGGCTATTCTATTCACAACATCATTGGGAAGAGAAGAACAGAACAGTTGCTGGACATGTCACAGAGGAAATCTGAAGAACTTGAAGAGCAAACAGAACGCCTAAAAGTTTCAGAAGAAGAATTGAGAGTACAGCAGGAAGAACTAGCTCAGACAAATGCAGAATTGGAAGAAAAAGCCCAATTATTGGAATCTGTAAATGATAATGTTCTTGAACAAAATCAAACACTGAAACAAGCCAGAGAGGTCATCAGACAAAAGGCAGAGGAATTGGAAATCTCCAGCAAATATAAATCTGAATTCCTTTCTAATATGTCTCATGAATTACGAACTCCTCTGAACAGCATTTTAGTTCTATCCAAATTGTTACAAGATGATACCGAAACGGGGTTGAACAATGAACAATTGGAGTTTGCCTCTATCATTCATAAGTCAGGATCAGAATTACTGGAACTTATCAATGAGGTCTTAGATCTTGCAAAAATAGAGTCTGGTAAAATTGATATTAATGTTGAAGACCTTATCGTTGAGGATCTTATTGGGAGCATCAAAGATACTTTTTCTGTAATAGCCAACGAGAAAACAATCAATTTCAAAGTCGGTCTTTCTGAAGCTGTTCCATCAACAATTCAGAGCGATTCTATTCGACTAAAACAAGTCCTAAAAAATCTCCTCTCCAATGCCTTTAAATTTACGGAAGAACAGGGAGAGATAGAATTTTCCATTGACCTAGTCCCTTCTAGAGCAGACTTTATTGAAGAGCTTTTATTGAAGGAAGAAAAAGTCCTCAAAATAGCGGTTAGAGATACTGGGATTGGAATTCCAAAAAATAAATTCGCTCAAATTTTTGAAGCCTTCCAACAAGCCGATGGAACTACCGAAAGGAAATATGGTGGAACAGGATTAGGCCTATCTATAACCAAGGAATTGATTAAAAACTTGGGAGGTGAAGTTCGCCTAGATAGTGAAGTAGGCGTTGGCTCTACCTTTACAGTATACCTACCGGTTTCTTTGACTAAAAATAACAACAAGCAGCTACCTCTAGAAACTGATATCGAATTGCCAATGATCACCAAAAAGCCTCCAACTGTAAATGGTGATTCTGAATTTGGAGGCAAAGGCAAAAAATACCCAAACATCATTGCAGATGACAGAGATAATTATAGCAAGGAAGATCAATTAATCTTGATTATAGAAGATGATTTGACCTTTGCTAAGATCTTACTAGACTTCTCCAGAAAACAAGGATATAAAGGAATAGTAGTAGACCAGGGTGACTTAGCTCTTCCTTATGTAGAAGCTTACAATCCTTCAGCTATTTTACTAGATATCCAACTTCCTAAAATGAATGGATGGACCATTCTGAAAAACCTTAAGGCTAGTTCCTATGCACACATTCCTGTACACGTAATGTCCGGAAATGAAAATAGGCAATTGGGAATGGACTTGGGAGCTTTAAGTTATCTAGTTAAACCAATAGCAAATGAGCAATTAGAAAAGGTATTTTCCAATCTAATTAATCAGTCAGAAAGAAAAGGATCAATTCTTATTGTGGAAGACAATGAAAGTCAAAACAAAGCCATCCGATCTCTTTTCAAAAAACATGGACTAGACACCATTCCTGCATTCACCGCTAAAGAAGCCAAAGCTCTACTAGAAAAAGAAGATATTATAACTATCGTTCTGGACATTGGATTACCAGACAACAATGACCTTGAATTCTTATCCTATATCAAAAAAGAATATGAGAATATTCCAACAGTTGTCTTTACAGGAAGAGATCTAAGTAAGGAGGAAATAGAAATGATAAATGAACTTGAAAGTACAAGTATCGTTTTAAAAGGAAACCAGTCTGGGGATAGAATAATACGAGAAACTGAACTATTTCTTCAACACATAGAAAACAGAGCGACCAACAAGCCTGTGCTAAGTGAACTACCAAACACCCTGAAAGGCAAGAAAATATTGATAGTAGATGATGATGTCAGAAATATCTATACACTAAAAGCTGTGTTTAAAAATCAGGAATTGGAGATTGTAACAGCTACCAACGGTATTGAAGCCCTTGAGGTAATGAATACAGATGATGAGGTTGACTTGGTGTTGATGGATATTATGATGCCAGAGATGGATGGATATCAGGCGACACGTGAACTAAGGAAAATTCCAAAATTTGAAAAACTTCCGATTTTAGCTCTAACAGCTAAAGCAATGAAAGGAGATCGTGAAAAATGTCTCGAGGCAGGAGCATCAGATTATATCACAAAACCAGTGGATACAGAACAGTTATTATCATTAATGCGTGTTTGGTTATATGAGAATTAATAAAGATCTATACGATATAGAAATGAGGGAATTTCAACCCGCAATTCAAATCATTCACGACTACTATGGTTTTGACATGAGTGGTTATGGCCATGCATCTCTAAGAAGACGATTTATAGGATTGATGGATCAATTTCAAGTAAGTTCCATATTTGAACTCAATCATGCTATAACCAACCAGGAGATCAGTTACCAGAAGATCATCAATTTCATGACGGTAAATGTGACTGAGATGTTCAGGTTTCCACCATTTTTCAAATCTCTACAGGACGAAGTCATCCCCTATTTGAAGACCTTTCCCGTTTTCAAAATTTGGCATGCCGGATGTTCTACAGGAGAAGAAATGTATTCTTTAGCAATATTACTTCATGAAGCTGGAATTCTTTCTAGGGCAAAAATCTATGGTTCTGATATCAATTCAGAAGTTTTGGAAGTTGCCAAGAAGGGAATCTATAATATAGCAAACCTAAAGAAGTTCACTAAAAACTATCAGGAAAGTGGAGGAACGGAACCTTTTTCAAAGTACTATACGGCACATTATGACATGATCAAAATGGATCCTATACTATCTGACCAAATGACCTTTTGCAACCACAATCTGGTTCAGGATGGACCTTTCAATGAATTTCAATTGATCTTAGCCAGGAATGTGTTAATCTATTTTGACAACAATCAGAAAGCGAAGGTTATATCATTATTAGACAAGAGTCTTTGCCCCACAGGATTTATAGGTCTAGGAAGTAAAGACAGAATGCTTACCGCGGAATGTAAATCGGATTATAGTTCCGTGAATGGCTTAACAAAAATATATAGAAAAGAACCTATTGCAGTCAAATCATAAAATATGGCTAATTGGAGGATCAGCAGGAAGCATAAAAGCCTGCCTCCCTCTTTTGAAAGCATTGGATACCCCAGTGGAGGCTACCCTTATTTTTATTTTGCACAGAGGTTCAGAATACAACAGTGAATTAGCCTATATATTCTCCAGCTCCTGCATTCATGAGGTGAGAGAATTGGAACATCAAACAAGTTTGGAAAAGGGGATATTTCTTGCACCTCCAGATTACCATCTCTTGTTGGATGAACAGTATGAAATTTGTCTTGACCTAAGTGAGAAAGTCAATTATAGCAGACCATCTATAGATGTCACATTTGAGGCTTTTTCGTACATATTAAAAGATAAACTGAATGTAGCCATTCTATCTGGCTCCAACGGTGATGGAGCATTCGGAGTAAGAAAGGTACTAGACAGAGGAGGTAAGACAATAGTCATTCATCCTGATGAGGCTGAATTTAAAGTCATGCCAATTAAAACAATAGAAGCCAATAAAGGAAAATGCGAAGTATTAAGACTTCAAGAATTAATCCAACGCATTAAAAAAGAAATTACATGATAAAAAATTCAAATTTACCAAAAGCAAAAATCCTATTGGTGGATGATCGATCGGAAAATATTCTAGTTCTAAAGAAAATTCTTGCGGCTCCAGATAGAGAAATATTTACTGCAGAATCCGGCGTGGACGGCTTAAAGCTAGCACTGAATAATGATTTTGCTATTATTCTATCGGATGTGATGATGCCTGGGATGAACGGTTTTCAAATGCTAGAAATCCTAAGAATGGACGACAAAAACAAGATGATTCCAGTCATTTTTGTCACTGCAATTGGAAAGGATGAAAAATATATTCATAGAGGCTATAGTGAAGGGGCAGTCGATTACCTTTTCAAACCTTTGAATGTTGATATTGTCAAATCCAAAGTGGACATCTTTGTCTCTCTATTTCATCAAAATGCTCAATTGAAACAGCAGGCTGAGCAACTTAAAAATTTGAATGAGGAGAAAAATAAATTTTTGGGAATGGCTGCGCATGATCTAAGAAACCCAATTGGTATAATCCAACATCTTAGTAATTTCCTATTGGAAGATGTTTCAGATAAGATTTCTGAGGAGGATATTAAGTTTGTTGAGCAAATCAAGATGTCAAGTAAGCTGATGCAGGACCTGGTAGATGAACTATTGGATATTTCAAAAATAGAATCGGGAAAATTCCAGGTGGAATTAGGACAAACGGATGTCAATGCACTTGTACAAAATGCGGTAATGATGAACCGTATTTTTGCCAATAGGAAACATATCTCCATAGAGATTCAGGAGAAAATAGACATCCCTCCTGTCATGATGGACTCCATGAAAATGAACCTAGTAATGAATAATTTGATTGGCAATGCCATTAAATATTCGCCATCTAAATCTACCACAACTGTATCCTACAATTATTCAGGTGATAATCTTGTTATAAGCGTTAAGGATGAAGGTCCAGGAATACCAGAGGAAGAAATTGAAGGCTTGTTTGAAGCATTTTCTACTACCCAAAACGAAACCACTGGAGGGGAATCTAGTACGGGACTGGGTCTAATGATCGTTTCAAAAATTGTAGAAGCGCATCAAGGGACAATTGAAGTAAAGAGCGATATAGGACAAGGAACCGAGTTTATCATTACAATACCTATTCAACAAATTGAAAATGCTCAGCTACCGATTATGACTTCAAAACAAATTAACGGGAAACAATTCAATGCATTATACGTAGATGATAGCTATCTGATAAGAGAAATATCTAAACGCTTATTTAAACCCTTTGAAGCTATCAATATGACCTTTGCCGAAGATGGTGAAGAGGCAATGAACATGTTACAAAATGGTATTGTTCCAGATATTGTTTTTACAGATATTAATATGCCTAAGATGGACGGTTATGTCCTAACCAAAACGCTTAGAGAAAAGTACCCAAATGGAAAACCTGTAATTATTGGTATGACAGCCTATCTTGATGATGAAATAAAGGAAAAGGTTTTTAAAATTGGCATGAATGAATGCCTAGAAAAACCTTTATCAAGTCAGGATTTTCAATCTATTCTTAGCAAGTATAATTTTATAGAAAATAATAATTAAGATATACTATAAGCCCTCTACTGTCAGTACAATTTACTAACGGTATTGGGTTTATGGGTTCTTTGTTATATTGAATGAAATACAGAGATCAGGTTCTGATATTAGTTATCCGAATATATCCAATCCAAGGCACCCTGTTTAGAAGAGAATACATTGATTTGATCAACTTTATATCTTTCTTTAAATAAAGTTACCAAACCAGCCTTTGGAGAGTCTATCACCAAAGCCAACTTTATATTGACAACAAAATGAACGTGGTGTTGAAAAAAAACAAATAAATCATTTAATTCATTCTCCTCAATTTCAATTTGACATCCTGAGAAATCGGATATCACACCTTTTACTTCCTTTCGCAACATCCTCAACCCTTTAACTATTGACCAGGACTGTAAATAATCTTGCAATGATATGACATTCTTGAATGTTTTAATTAAAACAATGTCATTTTCACAATATTCAAAACTCACTTTTCTATACATCTCACTATAGTATTAAATTCGCTCTGTAAAACCTTATTCAATTACCTTTCATAAAAATTATCTCATTAAAAAAATGAATATTAAATAATAAAATATATAAGTGACTATCATTAAAACTACGTGAATATAGCAAAAATTATACCACATAGCATACTAAAAAAATAGGCGAAGAATTCATTTAAATACTTTTTCATTTTTCAATGTTTCAACCTATCAAATATGAGATCAGCGTATCAGGTTTATAATACCATTTCTGTTTATTAGTTTATTGTACTTTTTAATTACAGCCTTTAGTTGATATACATAAACACCAGGTGCATGATCTTCGCCAATCCATTCCATTTCGGGGTCAAAACTTTCAAATACTTTAGCCCCCCATCTGTTGAAAATCATTAAATGGTAATTTTCACCAAATTCACAATTCATAAGAGGACCAAAGCTATCATTTAGGCCATCACCGTTTGGAGAAAAACTATTTGGAACTTCTAGATAACAGTCGCACTCCTCATAATCAACGCGGATACTATCCGTAAGTTCTCCACAATTAGTACTCACCGTTAACCAGTAATCCCCTGGCTCGTTTATGGTATAATAGGGAGATGTACTTCCGTCCTGCCATAAAAATTCTCCATTCATATAAGAGAAATCAAACGTAAGGATTTCATCTAAACAGAGCACCTCATCTGATCCTAGATCGAGCGCTTCATCTTCAAATAAGTAAACCAGTATACTATCGCTATAAACACAACCATTGACGAATACCTCAGCAATATATAGTCCCGAATCAGTAATGGTATAATGTTGCGATACACTGCCATCCTGCCAATATATTTCTTGATTTAACTCAGACAAGTCGATTGTGAAAAATTCACCTGGGCAAAGGGTGGTATCGGGACCCAAATCTATGCTTACAGGATCCATAATCGTTACCTCAATACTGTCGCGTAATATTCCATTACATGGGCCTGAAAATTCAACCCAATAAATCCCAGATTCCTGTACTTCTAAACTTGCATTTGTACTACCGTCATTCCATAAATAACTCCCATTAACTGAAAAAACATCTAATAGGATATTTTCTCCTGAGCATATGATGGTATCCGATCCAAGCCCCGGAAAGAAAGTACCTATGTTTATTTCTATACTATCCCTTATCGTTTCACAAGCATTGGAAACCTCAACCCAATACAGACCAGATTGATTTACAGTAAAAATTGGACCAGAAGAACCATCCTGCCACAGATAGCTTGTTGCATTTTGACTATATGCATTCAATATCAAATTATCTTCTTCACATAGGGTAGTATCTGTTCCTAGATCCAATTGAATAGGCAATAGAATCTCTACATGAATACTATCTATAAGGCTTTCATTGCAAGGCCCTGTTACCTCAACCCAGTAAGTCCCCGATTCGGTAATTGTAATACTGGAATCAGTAAGACCATTACTCCATAAATAGGTTCCATCTGTATATGAGGCATCCAATAAAAGAGAATCACCGTAACAGAGGATCGTATCTTGACCTAAACTCCAGGGTATAATATCATCTTCCAATGTAATTACCAATTTCGGATGTAAATTACTGTTGCTGTTATCACTAGAAGCAAACAACATTCTCCTGTAAATCTGCTCCGTTACCTGACTAAATAAAAACCCATGACTAGTTGCTGGACTGTTTATCATGTCCTGAACCATATCCTTTACATCGATATTAATATAATCTTGGATACTAGCTGTACTGGCTGCCAACGTTATTTCATTTATACCAGTAGTCAAAGGTTGATTTGACCAGTTAACGGTATTTTCTTGCCAACTTCCAGTCACCCTCCTTAAAGTTGCTTCGTTTGAGAGAGCACCAGTGGAATGTGAACCATTGCCGGGTGAATTGTAGGAATATAAAGATAGGTAGGCACCTTGAATTGTTGCGCCTAATGGGATTTGTGTCAAGTCAAATTCAAAGAGTCCTCGTACAATTACAAGGTTACCTCCATTGGTCCATGCATGGGCTGAAATATCAGGATGATTCCCATAATTGGTACTAGGAGACAAACTTCTTAAATAGACATCCTTCCCACAGCTGGCACCTGGCCTTAGTTCAATGGTTTGCTGCGCATGCAAGCTATTGATTGCCAAAAAGAATATGATGATTATATTTCTTATCTGATTGTTCATTCTACTATTAGATAAATGCTTTCGCTCAATATTGAAATTGATCATATTTTAAACAGATTCTGCACTCTATTTACTTGCAATATAATTCTATCTTTTGATAATTACAAAAGACTACAATACTGCTAGTTAGAGAATTCAAATCCTCATTACCGAGAGTATGCGTAATGAATTTCTTATTCCCTTCCGAAACTTAGTTAAAAAGAAGAAGATTTTTTTTTCAAAAGGGAAGGTGAACTATTCATATTACATCCAACCAATGTATTGACTAATGGCTAAATAAACTATATTGCTTAGTCTTTTCAAATATAATGTCCAGTATTGAAAATTAAAGAGAATCTAATCATTTTAATAAGCCCTATGAAAAAAATATTCATTCCATTATTTACTATTTCTACGCTCCTCATGAGCTCTCAAATCACCTTAGCACAAGAAGGAATAGGGTTTTCTATGGAGTCTCTAGATCAAAAATATCTCAACTGGTACAACCTAGGAGAAGACAGATCAAAAATCAAGGGAGCTTCGGTAGATAAAGCTTACGAGGTACTATTGCAAGGACGTGAAGCCAAAAAGAAAATAATAGTTGCCGTAATTGATGCAGGAGTAGATATTGAACATGAGGATCTCCAAGGACAGATATGGCAGAATACCAATGAAATACCAAACAACGGTATAGACGATGACCAAAATGGTTATATAGATGATATTCATGGATGGAATTTTATTGGAAATTCCGAAGGAGAGAATATCAAATATGAAAATACGGAAGAGGTACGTATCTATAGAAATTTACGTCCCCTATTCGATAGTTATCGATCAATAGAAGAGGTTGCTGAAGACCAAAAAGAGGACTATACCACCTATTTGTCATGTAAGATCAAGTACCAGGAAAATAGAAAAAAATACGTTAGTTACGATAGTAACCTAGCCAAGTTTAAAAAGAATCTTGAGCTGGCTACCCAAATTGTTAAAGACTATTTGAAAGTAGATTCTCTGAGTGAATCTATCCTTCGTAAAAGCTCAACTACTGACAACGAAAGAGCCTCTGGTGCAAAACAGTACCTATTAAAAAGATACGAACAGGGAGTAGACTTAAATGCAATAATAGAAGCCAAAGAATCGAACGATATCAAATTACATAAATATTGGAATCTAGAATATACCCCAAGGGATATTATTGCTGACAATCCAGATGAAATGTACGATATGACCTACGGAAACAACGATGTAAAGTGGGAACGATCTGACCATGGAACTTTTGTAGCAGGCATTATAGCAGCTAACAGGAACAATGCATTAGGAATAGATGGTATAGCAAAGCATGTTGAAATTATGGTTCTAAGAACTGTACCAATCGGTGATGAGCGAGATAAGGATGTTGCTCTTTCTATCCGTTATGCGGTGGATAATGGAGCCAATATCATCAATATGAGTTTTGGTAAAAACTATTCTCCTCAAAAAAACATGGTAGACGAGGCCATCAAATATGCTGAAGAACACAATGTGCTCATGGTTCATGCCGCTGGTAACGATGCCGTAAATGTAGATATACAAGATAGATTCCCACAAGGAACATTAAACAATGGCTACGATGCAAAAACATGGATAAATGTCGGGGCTCATGCCATGAAATTGAACAAACGTTTCTGTGGTACTTTTTCAAATTATGGACATGAAAATGTAGATATCTTTGCTCCAGGAGTAGACATTCTATCTCTATATCCGGAAAACACCTACCTAGTTGCTAGTGGAACTAGCTTTGCTAGCCCTGTAGTCTCTGGTGTTGCTGCGCTGGTTTGGTCATATTATCCAGAACTGAGCGCCGAAGAACTGAAAAACATATTACTTGAATCTAGCTCTTCATTCGCTAAAAAGAAGGTCTATTACCCAACCAAAGGCTCAGATAAAGCAAAGAAAACTAGATTTAAAAATCTATCTAAAACGGGGGGAATTATCAATGCTTACCAAGCTTTACAATTAGCAGAAGAACGCCTGAAAACAGTAGCCAACCAAAACTAGTTTGGACAATTGCACAATAATCAACAAACCTCAATTAATCCGAGTTACAACTTTGATTAATTGGGGTTTTTCTTTTTACCAAATCCAGTGAAATTTCAAGAATTATTAGAGTCTAAGTAGACCAGTAGCATTTCCAGACACTGAGGATATATATTGGTTCTATATTTCAATTGTCCTACATTACACCTTTAATAATTTAATAAGTACCAATGAAAAATTTACTTTTTATATTCATATTATTCACAGCTTTTGGCTATTCTCAATCTATAGAGTCTACAAACACCTCTAGAGTACCTGAACTTAAAATGAAAGCTCAGGTCGGTTTTTCAATTTTGAATAATCTGGGTTTGTTCACATCTGTTGATTATTTTTTTAATCAGAAAACTTTCATTGGAATTGGAATACATTCTTCTGGCTTAGCTTCACAAATATCAACACCGGGCATAGATCTAGGTTTAATTGGTCTAGAAGACGTGTACACAAGCTATATGCTGACTGTGGGAATGTTACGTACTAACCCTAATAATCCTGATAAGCATGTGAACCTTAAATTAGGAATAGGCCTTGTTCACTATGATAAGGTAATTGATTACGAATCTAGCGGAGGTGGCTTTTTTAGCTCATATGATGAAATACGAGAAGATGGAAATACGTTTGGGCTAACATTGGATCTATCGTATCAAAAAATAGGAAAAGGTCTAGGATTCATGATCGGCCCTTATGTAAACTTAAACTTAGAAAGGCCATACGTAAGTTTCAAAGTTGGCCTTATTCTTCCTTTGAGAAAATAAAACTTCCTTCTTTATTAGATACCAAACTAAATTTCTCTTTGAAAAACAAATGATGTATAATTGACAATTACTGCTTAAGATCTTTTGAATCGAACGGTTCTCCGCAATTATGACAATAAGCAGCATCATCAGGATGCTCTAATTCATTACAATTTTTACATGCTTGGGTATTTAAATGCACCGTATCAACACTTCTAGTATATTCTGCACTTACTATTCCAGTAGGAACTGCGATTATACCATACCCTAAAACCATTATAATTGAAGCAATTAGTTGACCGATGGGAGTAACAGGAGCAAGGTCCCCATATCCTACTGTAGTTAAAGTAACAATACTCCAATAAACACTAACCGGGATATTGCTAAATCCACTTTCTTCTCCTTCAATTAAATACATTAAGGATCCAGAAATTATTGCAATAATTAGCACAGCAAATAAGAAAATAAAAATCTTTGCTCGGCTTTGCTTTAAAGCATTGACCAATTTATTGGACTCTCCAATATACCTGGTTACTTTTAAAATTCTAAATACTCTTAATAGACGTAAGGCTCTTACGGTAACAAGGGTTTGAGAGCCGACTATAAAAAAGGACAGATATAATGGGATGGTCGATAGAAAATCAATAATCCCATAAAAACTAAAAATATACTTTGAAGGTTTTTTTACGGTAATGACTCGCGCGATATATTCTACCGTAAAAAAGATAGTAATCACCCATTCTCCATATAATAAAATGGTATGATATACCTCATCAATTTGTTTTACACTCTCTAGCATGACCAATACAATACTAAAGAGAATAAGTATTAGCAATACTATATCAAATAGCTTCCCCAAAGGGGTATCTGCTTCATAAATTATTTCGTGAAGTTTGTGAAGCCATTTATGTTTTCTAGCAGTACTAATAAGATTATAATTTGGTATACTAAAGTTAACCAAGTTTTCTGAAATTACAAGAAAGCATTATATTTAGGTTTCAGATATCGAGGGTTTTATTATTTGTGCGGTATTGAAATGCGTTAAACCACGAGCAGCATGCTCGAGGCAGCGGGGCTTTATCAGCACGTAAAAAAAAGATTTAACAAATCCAAGAATGAGAACTGCAGCCATTTTAAAAGCTTGATATAACTATGATTAACAAGATTAAGGAATTAGAAAAATTATCAAGGCTTTTGGATCCAGGAATGAGCCAAAGAGATAAATGGAATTCGGAGGTTTTGGATTACTCCAACACATTTATCAACAACCTGGACACAGCCAAAGCTTATTTCAGCCCAGAAGAAAATGGA
>MAAC01018908.1_pt1 | contig 23419 bp, 13 predicted proteins | sample 1115981 | NCBI WGS metagenome assembly MAAC01 (sample SAMN04961126, study PRJNA320927) | seawater metagenome | isolation source: sample BD02T64 sea water enriched with oil for 64 days | place: USA:Gulf of Mexico | collected 2013-07-27
TGCTCCTGTGCTTTGACCTTGCCAAAACTGGTGTCGACTACTGTCATTTTTCTGCTTCCTGTCAATGTTAAATCTAGGGTGAGTCTCAGCCACTCCATGTTAAGCGCCGAGCCAACCACAAAACGTGGGGCGCGCCAGGGTCGAGAGATCTGTGTTTTTATGTAATGCGTTTTTTAAAATCGAATTTATCGGCGCGAATTTTCGAGCCCGTATTATTAATTATTCAGCCGCTATTAATTATTCAGCCGCTTTTGCACATCCTTTAAAAAACCTTCTATACGTGCGGCATTGGCGCCCAAATCGGAGACACCGACACGGGACACCGAGCGCACATCGACAATCAGGTGCTCTTTTGCGGGCGGGTTTTCCCTAGCCCCCACATCGACAATAATTTTATTTTCCGACGCTTTAGCCGACACCGGGGCAGCGCTAATGCGAATCACCATATCATCGGTAAAACCCATCAGGGGCGTGGTGGCTGCGGCTTCGATATGGCCGCGGCTTTTATCTTCACCCAGCAGTCGCCAATTATTATTGGCGATCACCGCCTGCGCCGCAGTCCAAACATCAGCCCTAGTGGCCGACAGGTGCAAAGCCGCCAGGTGTGGATAGCCCTGACGCTGCTGCTCGGCCAGGGCCTGGCCCCCGTGCTGCAGACTATTCTCCCCCGCCCCTCTCTCAGCCTGGGCAAAGACAAAGACCGGGGGTTGGAGCAAATCCGTACTGATATCGTGGATGGCTGGACGCTGAAAGCCCGCCGGGCCCACCTGATTGACGACCACGGCCACCGGCGCCGCACAAAGCAATAGGTAGAGGGGTAACTTTGCCAAGTCTTGTTTTCTCGCCAGTCGGCGCGCTATCAGCGCCCCCAGCGTCAGCGTCAGTAGTCCACAGGCAAGTAGCCCCAGCCCGTAGGTCGTGAAACTGAGGCCAAAGGGCAGTAAGCCGAAACGAAAGCTCAAGGCCCCGCCCAGTACACAGAACAGGCTCAACAGAGTGGCAAAACCCAGCACCGCGCTTAACTCGCCTCAGATTCGGGGTCAAATTTCAAAGACAGGGAGTTGACGCAGTAGCGCAGCCCCGTGGGCTTGGGGCCATCGGGAAAGACATGCCCCAGGTGGCTGCCACAGTGGGCACACATAATCTCGGTGCGCTCCATACCCCGGGTGGTATCGGTCTCGGTGGCAATACTGTGTTGATCGGCCACGGCAAAAAAGCTCGGCCAGCCGCTGCCGGAATCGTACTTGGCATCGGCCTCAAACAAGGTGTTTTCACAACAGGCGCACATATAGTTGCCCGGTGATGTCTCGGTATAATACTCGCCGGTGAAGGGCCGCTCTGTGCCTTTTTCGCGACAAATTTCAAATTGCTCGGCCGTCAGCTTTTCACGCCAGAAGGCCTCATCTTTCTCTTTCCAGTCGGTCATGGTCTCTTTTACTCTCAGTTTATTAAAGTCAGGGCCCCGCTAAGCGCCTGCAAGCGCAGACAATACGCTACAATTCCCACCCTCAAAACATTCATACTCTATATCGCGCGGGAAGCAACTAGCCATGAGGCATTTTCAAAAGTCTACCAAATTAGACAGCGTTTGTTACGACATTCGCGGCCCCGTCCTCGATCAGGCTCACCGGCTTGAAGAAGAGGGCCACCGTATTCTCAAGCTGAACATTGGCAACCCCGCGCCCTTTGGCTTCGAAGCCCCCGACGAAATTATTCAGGATGTCATTCTCAACCTGGTGGAAGCCCAGGGTTACAGTCACGCCAAGGGTATTTTCAGCGCCCGCAAGGCGGTGATGCAACGCTGCCAAATTCAGGGCATTGCCGACGTCGAAATTGACGACGTCATCCTCGGCAACGGCGTCAGCGAACTCATCGTGATGGCCATGCAGGCCCTGCTCAACGACGGCGACGAGGTTCTCATCCCCTCTCCCGATTACCCCCTGTGGACCGCTGCCGTGACCCTCGCTGGTGGTAAGGCCGTGCACTATCGCTGTGATGAATCCGCCGACTGGCAGCCCGATCTCGACGACATGGCCAGTAAAATTACGCCCAACACCAAGGGCATTGTGGTCATCAACCCCAATAACCCCACCGGGGCGGTATACAGTAAAGACATTCTCGAGCAAATCATCGAGCTGGCCCGGGTCAACGACCTGGTGATGTTTGCCGATGAAATATATGACCGCATTCTCTACGATGGCGCCGTGCACCACCCCATGGCCAGCCTCGCCGATGACATCCTCTTTATCACCTTTAACGGCCTGTCGAAAAACTACCGCCTCGCCGGTTTTCGCTCCGGCTGGCTGGTCGCCAGCGGCGCCAAGCACCGTGCCCGCAGTTATATTCAGGGTATGGAGATGCTCGCCTCGATGCGCCTCTGCGCCAATGTACCGGCCATGTACGCCATTCAAACCTCCCTCGGTGGGCGCCAGACCATCGACGACCTGGTCAGCGAGGGTGGTCGCTTCTACGAGCAGCGCAACCTGGCCTGGGAAAAGCTCAGCGCCATACCCGGCGTCAGCTGTGTCAAACCCAAGGGTGCCCTCTACCTCTTTCCCAAACTCGACCCGCAGATCTACCCCATTGTCGACGATGAGCAATTCATCCTCGATCTACTGTTGCAGGAAAAAATGTTACTGGTGCAGGGCAGCGCCTTTAACTGGAACGACACCCAGCATTTTCGTATGGTCTTCCTGCCTCGCGAGCATGAACTTAATGATGCCATCGGCCGACTGGAACACTTTTTGCGACGCCTGCGTGAGGATGGCTAGTGCCCAATGCCGCCCAGTGCGGCGCTTGTACACGCCACCCTCAGTTATTAAAGGCGACGACAGCTCAACCGCCCATGGCCCCGCCACGAACTTGCCCCGCCACAGTGATAGAAGTTATGGGCGCTCGAGTTCGGGGACACTAAAACATTCCTGACCACGAATCGATCGCTATAGCACCAGAGCAGCTTCGGCATACGAACAAATCTCTGCGCTGGCGTTGTGGGCCTTAATGGGCAAAAATCCAGATTGTCAGCATAGAGAGCTAATATGCTCACATCCCCACGAGCTATTAGCAAATAACGCTGGCTAACACCCTGGCCAGGCCGACAAAGAAGTTAAAATCAGAAGAAGTAAAGCACTCTGACGTAAGGGCAACCAGCCCTCAAAAGACCGGCACACAGCCTGCTGTTATCCCAATCATGGAGATAACTTTAAAGAGCTTTACAATTGACAGAATAATAACTAAAGACAATAACAAGACCTTAATAATAAAATATCAAGAAAACCGCGCCTAAACACTACAAGTATGGATCGATAATTAAAAACCTAATAAACAAGTGCATTCTTATATCATCCATTGCTTAAAAAATAACGAAGATTAGCCGACCGTAGGCTATGCTAATAAGCAAGTTATAAAATCGACCGGAGACGTAGGAAGACACTTTCCTTGTAAGATCGCCTGAGTGGCGAAAGTAGAAATATTACAGGACCCATTGACAACAACACATCAGATGACGAATCCATAGGCACCTGGAGAAACGCACTCTGTAAACGCCACTCAGCCAGGAGTACCCAACGATCATAAAACACAGTTCATTGGTACGGTCATGGATTTGAAATTAATCGAAAAACTCGGATCGAACTTTTATGCTGATAGCTATATCGTATGCGTTAAGGGAGAGGGAGAGGAAGAGGTTAAGTATCGCGCCAAGATAGTGAAGCCCCAGTTTGTTGACGACGCTCTAAAAGTCTATCTACACCAACAGCTGTCATTATTAGAACAACTAAAAATTGACAACCTACCACTTCCAGAAATAATTGATACCGATAACGGCATCATTCTAAAGTCTGAATTCCATTCGCAACCAACATTAGGTGAGCGTCTCCATACGGGCCCGGCACTTACCATAGAGCAAACGATTGAACTGGGAATATCTTTATGTAATGAATTGAACAAGCGGCACAAAAATTCATGGATACACCGCGCTATAAAACCCAACAATATTATTTTTTCTGGCAATTTATCTCACACTCTACTGCTAGATGATTTGGACGTTATCACTCCAAATAAGATCAGCCGATTCGTCGCCGACCCCTCTTACTGCCTGGAATCAATACCCTATCAATCTCCCGAACAATGCGCTCCGGTGCCCATGGATATTGATTACAGAAGCGATTTGTATTCCTTAGGTTGCGTACTCTATCACTGCATAGTCGGACAAGCGCCATTTATATCAAAAATTCCACAAAAAATTATACATTCACACTTGGCAGAAGGCATAAAGCCACTTGAGACAATAAACGCCCAATGCCCAAAGTCACTGGCTCGCATTCTTGAGATGTTACTGGAGAAACAAGTCGAAAAGCGCTATCAAACGGCACTTGGTCTAAAGAAAGACCTGACCACCTGCCTGCATCAATTTAGAAATCAGATTGATGAAAATTTTACCCTGGGCAAGGGTGACTTCAGTAATAAAATTGTACTACCGTCAGCACTCTTAGGTCGAGATCATGAAAAAAATGAGCTGCTAAATTTACATCGGCAGGTCTGCAGCGGTCAATTTGGCGTCGCCTATATATCGGGGCTATCGGGCATTGGTAAATCTCGCCTGGTAAAGGAACTAGAAATACCCATTATCAAGCAAAATAGTCTATTTTCATCTGGAAAATATAACCAGTTTTCACAGCATCAACCTTATGCCACTATCGCGCAGGCTATCGGAAGGCTAATCCGACAGATACTCACAGAGACAAGCACACAACTAACAATATGGAAGAAATCCATACTTGAAGTAGCCGGGATCAATGGCCAGATTCTGACCTCTGTCGTACCCGAGCTATTGCTATTGATTGGTCATCAACCGGACATAGCTCCGCTACCACCCGTAGAGTCACGCAATCGCTTTAACGATATTTTCTGTCGTTTTATGAATTGCCTGGCGACAAAACACCACCCTCTTGTACTATTCATTGACGACCTGCAGTGGTGCGACGATGCCACACTGGATCTTCTCGACGAACTATTTTCCCACCCGGAAATCCATCCCTATCTTTTTCTTATCTTGGCATTCCGCAGCAATGAAGTCGATAACCAGCACCGTATTCTCCAGTCACAAAAAAAATTACTGCAGAGCCATATACCATCCCTGGAAATCGAACTATTCGAGTTAAATAAAAAATCGACCAATCAATTGACTGCCCATATTCTCAGCACTTCGCCATCGGGTGCAACAAAAATTACCGAGATAATCTACCCAACCAGCGGCGGCAATCCACTTCTAGTAAGTGAAAGTTTACGCTGGCTACACCGTGAAAATAATATTTATGTTGATGATAATGGTCAGTGGCAATGGGTAGACGAGAGCCTACAGGGGATTCACCTTCCGGAAGCCACGCAAACCTTGTTTGACGAAAGACTCGCCGCTTTGAGCACGGACTCCCAGGAAATACTGGCATCTGCCGCACTTCTTGGCTCGCGATTTCAGATCAGTGATTTAGCATTATTGATGAAGTCATCAATTTGCGATCTAATGCTGCGACTATCCGAGGCGATTTCACAAAATATTATTTACAGCGACAAGTCAGAACTGTGCTTTTACCACGATCAGATTCAGAATGCCGCATCGAGATGGCCAGACCAAAAGCTCGCAAGTCTAACCCACGGAAAGATTGCAAGATTATTTATTAAAAAAATAAATAATATCGCTATTTCAGACAGAGAAAGCGAGTACAGCCAACAACTTTACCTCATTGCCGAACATTTAAAGTTGTCTCACAACGAGACAGCCACTGATGCCGAAAAATTTGAAGCCGCAGAGTTCAACGTTCAAGCCGGAGGGGCTGCTCTGCGCTCATTGGCACACAGTGCTGCCAACTATTATTTTTCTGAAGCGCTTGCTATCTGTGACACCACATATTGGCAGAGCCATTACGAGTTTATGCTTGCGCTACATGGCAACTTTGCCCGCTCAGAATTAGTTGCCGGGAAGCAGGAACACGCTAACGAGATCATTGACCTGGCACTAAATTATGCACACAGCGACCTCGATAGAGCTGAGTGCCTTATCGCCCAAACAATGGCTACCACTTCGCTCGGTAAAATTGACGAGGCCCTGGAATTGGCGATGCGCTGCTTTGAATTACTCGATTGCCCCATACCTCAGGACGAAGAGGGTATCTATGCTGGGATTACCGAGCATATGAAAATACTCGATGACCCGCATTTTGTAGAGCGTTATTGCAATCTGCCATTGGCAAGCGATAGAAAAATATTACTTGAGTTTATCCTCAACGCAGAAGTTATAACCTTGTTCTATGTATCTGGGTCGATATTAGCGACCTATGTACCTGCCATGCGCTCTATGATTCTTGCCCTAAAATACGGAAAGAGTACCTACACACGCACCGCCTTTATAACGACGGGCATTTTTTTCTACTCGCAAAAGATGTTCGATCTCTATCAACAATATGAAGATGCATTGATTGATGACGTGAAGCAGTCACCCTTTGAACCCAGTTCAATTCGCGCCATGCTTCAGGCCCTGTGGACCTCCCTGCACAATCATCTGTCCACTTCAGAAATCTTGGGCTTATGCCAAACGAATATTGACAATGGATTACAGGCGGGTGAAATTAACTACACCGGTTTTACCTACATGCCATTGATCTGGCATCAACTGGTTAAAGGCGATGATCTGGAAAAAGTAGAGCGGCAAATCGAAGACTCTATAGCACATTGCAAGAGGTTTAATATTTCGAGCCCACTCGAAATATGCCGAGGAATAGAGGCTGCCCTACTCCCCTTATGGGGACATGTACCCCCAGAACATCAGGCTAATGTAGAAGAAAAACTGCGACAGTGGCGGCAAGACAGGAATGTCGCGGCCCTCTGTAACTTCTATTTCTATCGCGCCATGCTTTCCTATTATGAGGGAAATTATACTGATGCCGAGCAAGACCTTCTGAGAGGGAAAGAATTTGTAGCCAGCCTGCCCTTCACCATTGTCGAACGCCTATGGCTAGTGTATCGCTACCTGGTGGGTTTACACACCGGTAACAACGTGGATGCGGAGGCACAGCTCGAAGAGGCCTCCACGTGGGTCAAACACGGGCCCCTATTCAAAACCTATCTCGCTCTAATGCAAGCTGAAACCACAGCATTGTCTTCCCGTGACATCGATGAAGTGCGAAGTGGCTACTGGAGAGTGATCGATGAGGCCCACGAACAGGGCTCCTATTTTCATCAAGCCCATGCCTATCAACGGCTTGGAGAAGTACTTGAGCGTGCTAATCACCACAGCAGTCAGCTATACATCCATGAAGCATTTAATCTCTATAAAAAATGCAAAGCCACTTTCTTTGTCGATCAATTAACAAGACAACACCGATTACCCAGCACCGTATTACCTGCCAATGAACCCATCGAACAAGTACTTGATAGCCGTTTTCTATTAGAGGCCACAGAAAACATTATGAAGGAGCGCAATTATAGCCAGCTCCTACTTAAGGTCTTGTCTTCAATCATGGAGAGAGTGGGTGCTAAAAATGCCTATATCATCATCTTTGAGAATGACAGGCTTACCGTCCGTGCCCACGGCGTAAAGAACACTTCAATAGAAACCTACAACGTCAATCAAGAATTAAGCTCCATGGCCTCCCTGTGTTCTGAAATTGCCTGGTTTTCAATTCGTAGCCAATCACCTGTCATCCTTGGTAATGCACTGCAGTCTGAGGATTATTGCAATAACCAGACAGTACAAGATTATCAACTAAAATCAATTCTGGCTCTGCCACTACTGGTACAAGGCCGTAACCTGGGACTGATCTACCTTGAAAACTCACTAGTTGCCAACGTATTTAATCCTCAGCAGGTTTCATTGCTACAAGTGCTGACCGTACAGGCCGCAATCGCACTTGATAATAGCTTATTGATTAACAATCTACAGCAAACACAGGAGACGCTGATAGAACGTGAGCAAAACCTCGCCATCACCTTAAACAGCATAGGTGATGGTGTCATCGTGACAGACCCAACAGGTAACGTACTTCGGCTCAACCCCATCGCAGAAAAACTCACCGGCTGGACAATTCAGCAGGCCAAACATAAACCCATACTCACAATCTACAATATTGTTGATAACCGTACCCATGAACCCTTGATAAACCCTGTTGAGCAAGCGCTCTCCACAGGAGATAGCATCTATCTCAGTAATCACACAACATTGATTGCGAGAAACGGGGGGGAATATCAAATCGCCGACTCGGCCGCCCCTATCAGGCATGACGATGGCAGTATTTTGGGAGTCGTTCTTGTTTTCCACGACGTTACTGAAGCCTATCGCTTGCGTAAAGAACTTGCCGACAGCCACCTAAAACTGCAACGGGTGATGAGTGATATGCATTCAATGGTGGCAACACTCACCCCCGAAGGAAAGATTAGTTTTTTGAACAATATGCCCTTACGCCTTTCGGGGCAGAGTTCAAAAGAGGTATTAAACAAATATCTGTGGCAATGCTTCTGGTTTAAGCACGACAAAAAACTCGAGAAAACCGTTGAACAGGCATGCCTGAGCGCAGCCAGTGGCCAGCCAAAGAAACATGATATACAAATACAAACCCTCAACGGTAAATTATGGGTTGATTTTAGTGTACACCCGGTAAGGGATGAAGCTGGCAATATAACTCTACTTGTAGCAGAGGGTTCTGATATCTCTGCCCGTAAATTGGTCGAGCAGTCACTCAAGGATGAACAGGCTTTACAAGAATTAACCCTGGATAATCTCGCAGAAGCGGTAATCCTCAGCGATCAGGATGGCTGTATCAAACATTTCAATGCTTCAGCTTGCAAGATATTTGGTTACCACGAAGAGGAGATCATTGGACTGCCCATAAATAGCCTTATTGCGGAGGCCCACCACGCGTCTTTTGAGGATTATCGTCTTTCAGTACAACTCGGCAACCTCAATACAGGAATCGATATCGATGCAATAGATAAAAATGCAGAAATATTCCCCTTTCACATCGCCATTGCCCAATTACCAGAAATAACTCACGGCGAAATACAGTTCGTGGCATCGGGCCAAAACTTGACCGACAGAGTTCTCCAGCAGGAGATGCTACAACGCAGTCAAAAAATGGAGGCCCTTGGTAAATTAACGGGAGGCATAGCCCACGACTACAACAATATGCTGGGTGTCATTCAAGGTTACTGTGAATTGCTGCAGCCGGTACTGGCGGAAAAACCGAAACACCATGGTTTTCTTCATCAAATACAACATGCAGCCGAGCGCGGTACAAAACTAACCAAGAAATTGCTCGATTATTCTCGACAAAAACCCTCTAAAACCGAAATGGTTAATATAACTACACTTCTACAATCTCAGCGGGAAATGCTCGAAAAAACCTTGACGGCTCGTATTCAACTTGAAATAAAAACAGACGAAAGCCTCGCCATGGTTGAGGTCAACTTAGGCGACCTCGAAGATGCCATATTAAACCTTTGTATCAATGCCATGCATGCCATGCCTGAAGGCGGCCGCCTGACGATAAAGCTAAAACACTTGAGTGTGACGGGTACCGTTGCCAATACCCTGCAGCTACAAAGCGGTCAATATGTCGTTTTAAGCATCACCGATACAGGAACTGGCATGGATAAAGAGACGCAAAACAAAATCTTTGATCCCTTCTTTTCTACCAAGGGAGAACAGGGTACGGGCCTGGGTCTCAGCCAAGTCTACGCATTTATGGAACGTAGCCATGGCACCATTAAAGTTTACTCCGAGCTCGGTTACGGCTCGTGTTTATCGCTTTATTTTCCAGTCCAGCAGGTAGAAGGAGCCGGGGATTCAGACTTCAACAGTGATACAGTAGGAGATAGCGTAGAAAGCTTAAGCGGAACAGAATCCATCTTAGTGGTTGATGATGAACCCGCCCTGCTTGCGCTGATGAAGGAAGTTCTCCAAAACCAGGGCTACCGCCTCTTCAGCGCCGGAGATGCAGATGAAGCAATGAATATCATCAAAAGCCAAAATATTGATCTGGTAATTAGCGACATTATCATGCCCAACACCAATGGCTACCAACTGGCCACATATATCCAGCAATATGATGAAAACATCCTCATTCAACTAATGAGTGGTTTCGACGATCAACTGAATATCGATGACAACAATCATTTTCTCCACTCCGAGCAGCTGGTAAAGCCCATCAAGACACAAACTCTATTAAAAAAAGTTAAGGCGCTACTTGACTCAAAAGAGCAGCCAGATCCAGAAAAATAGCAAGCCAATCCAGATTGCGAATAATCTCCCCACTTTTTCAATGCTGCCTAAGTTCAAGTAATCAGCGCTCATCCCACTCCAGCCAGTCACTAAGCACCGATTCTCAGAGATTACGCAGCCGAATCACATCAGAGGATACTTAACCTTGAACGGCTACCGTGACGTAGACTTGTGAGGCTACTATCAGGCGAGCCTTACAGAACGACACGCAGTATTCCCGGGTGGTCTTCCCCACCTCCCCGAACATGAATGAAATGACGCCGTCTCGCGTCTGGAGCGCTGCCTGAGACGCATGTGCAAGGGGGTTTAGCAGAACGCCCGTTTCGCGCTAGCAGTGAGGGCAAATACCACCAAAAAAGAAGGACTCAACGACCCGCCCTACAGACAGGGGGGCTTACCGGTAACCTTAAATCGATAACTGGTAGGATTGCTCCCCCATCCGCTTGAGAAATTGAGGGTCTTCGGGATCGCGCTCAATTTTATTCACCAGGGTGGCAATGTGAACGCTAACGGTGCGGGTTTCAGTATTCAGATAACGCGGATAGCCCCACACCTGATTCAGCAACTCCTGGGCTTCGATCGTTTTACCCCTCTGGTCGTAGAGGTATTCGAGCACGCGCATTTCTCGAGAGGTAAAAGCAAGCTCGCCCTGGCTAGATTGACCCGATAAGGTAAGGCTATCGATTTCAACACTGTCACCAAGTTTCATCGGCTCTGTGCGTGGCGTTTTACCCTGCAGCCTGGAGCGGCGCAACAGGGCTTTGGCGCGCTGTACCAAATCCGTATAGGCAAAGGGCACTGAGGTAAAGTCATCGGCACCCATGGCCATATGGTCAATTAAATTACGATCGTCAGAGTCGGCGGTGAGCATAAAAACCACCTGCCCGGGATGGCTTGCACGCAGCTCGGCACAAAACTCGAAAGCCCCAGCCTCATCCACTCGGGTGTCCAACAACAATAAATCAAACTCACCACTGTGAGCTTTTTCATGGCCGCCGGCGCCATTTTCCACCGCCTCGACATCGAAGTGGTGGTGCTTGAAGACCGAAACCAGGCCTTCTCGCACGCTGTCTTCCTGTTCAATAATAAGTACTTTAAAGCGATCTTCCATAATTCCTTGCTCTCTTTATTATTTTCTGGCTCTTTATTACCTGGCAAAAACCGAGAACCTCAATCAGTGTTTAAGGCTCACTACCTGGCTGTGGATATTGCAGCACCGCACAGATATGTGCCAGCTGCATATTAATCCACCGGGGGTTAATCGCACCCCAATCATGAATTGTATAGCCACCATCCTTTTTGGCACCGATAAATTCACAGCAAATTGCCAACTCTTCTAGCGCCGCTATGGTGTCCTGGGCCGTGCGCCGCGGCATGCCGGTGAGCCGCGAAATTTGCGGCACGGTATTGACACCCGTACTGATCAGGTGCGCGACATAGAGGCGACGATAAAAACTGGTTTTTGTTTTACTGTGGGTCTGCATGTAATCTTGAAAAGCCGCTGGTTATCAATAAAAAACCCGGAGACAAGCACTGTTGCCTCCGGGTTTTATGACTGTGCTTGCGCACCTAAGGTAAAGAGCGGAATTAAAGCGCCGCGTCTACCAGGGCATTGAGCGTAGCACTGGGACGCATCAGCTTTTCAACCTTGGCGACGTCGGGCTGAAAATAACCGCCCATATCAACCGGTTTGCCCTGACAGGCATTGAGCTCATCAATTATCTTTTGCTCGTTGGCGGTCAAGCCCTCGGCCAGCGAAGCAAATTTAGCCGCGAGTTCGGCATCTTCAGTTTGCGCCGCTACTGCCTGAGCCCAGTACATGGCCAGGTAGAAGTGACTGCCGCGATTATCGAGTTCTCTAACCTTGCGCGAGGGCGATTTGCCATTGGCGAGGAACTCACCGGTGGCCTGGTCGATAGTCTTCGCCAGTACCGCGGCTTTTTTATTGCCGGTTTTGTTGGCAAGATCTTCGAGGGAAACACCGATCGCCAAAAACTCACCAAGGGAGTCCCAGCGCAGGTGATCTTCCTCCTCAAACTGTTGTACGTGCTTGGGTGCCGAACCGCCGGCACCCGTTTCAAACAGCCCGCCACCGGCCATCAAGGGCACTACGGAGAGCATTTTGGCACTGGTGCCCAGCTCGAGAATGGGGAATAAATCGGTCAGGTAGTCGCGCAGCACGTTGCCGGTCACCGAAATGGTGTCCTTGCCCAGCTTCATGCGCTCCATGGTGTAGCGAATGGCACGGTCGGGGGAGAGGATGGAAATACGCAGGCCATCGGTATCGTGGTCCTGCAGATATTTCTCCACCTTTTTAATCATTTGCTGGTCGTGGCCACGGCGGTCATCGAGCCAGAAGATAGCTGGCATGCCACTGGCGCGGGCGCGGCTTACCGCCAGCTTCACCCAATCCTGTATCGGCGCATCTTTGGCCTGGAACATACGCCAGACATCGCCGGCTTCAACATTTTCGTGTTCCAACCAAACCTTGCCATTGCTATCGACCACGCGCATGGTGCCGTCGACGGGCAAGGTGATGGTTTTATCGTGGGAGCCATATTCTTCAGCCTTTTGTGCCATCAAGCCGACATTGGGCACGGTGCCCATGGTGGTCGGATCGAAGGCATCGTGGTGCTTACAAAAGTTGATGACCTCCTGATAAATGGTGGCATAGCAGCTGTCGGGGATGACGGCCTTGGTGTCTTCAAGCTTGCCGTGGGAATCCCACATCTTACCGCTGTCGCGAATCATCGCCGGCATGGAGGCGTCGACAATGATGTCGCTGGGCACGTGTAGGTTGGTAATACCCTTGTCGGAGTTGACCATCGCCAGCATGGGGCGGGTCTCATAGCACTGACGCAGGTCCGCTTCAATTTCGGAACGCTTGGAGTAGGACAGCTTGTCGACCTTGCGCAGGGCAGCACCGAGACCGTCGTTAGGATTAACACCTAGCTCCAGCAGCGTTTCGCCGTGCTTTTCCCAGGCCTCTTTAAAATAAACGGTGACCGCGTGGCCAAAGACGATGGGGTCAGAGACCTTCATCATGGTGGCTTTTAAGTGCAGGGAGAACAACAGGCCCGCCTTGCGCGCGCCTTCCATCTCTTCGTCGAGAAACTTGCGCAGGGCCTTGGTGCTCATAAACTGCGCGCTGATGACCTCCTCAGCCTGTACCGCAACTTCTTTAAGTACGCTGACCTTGCCGCCCTTTTCATGGAGTTCGACTTTTAGCGTCGTCGCCTGGTCCATGGTGCAGGAAATATCACTGTGGTAGAAATCACCACTGCGCATATGGGCGACGTGGGTGCGCGAGGACTGACTCCACTTACCCATGCGGTGGGGATTATTGCGAGCAAACTCTTTTACCGCACCGGGGGCGCGTCGGTCGGAGTTACCTTCACGCAAAACGGGGTTAACCGCACTGCCCAGCACGCCGGCATAACTGGCCTGAATAGCGGCCTCATCATCATTGCCAGGGCTTTCTGGGTAATCGGGGATGCCGTAACCCTTGCCCTGAAGCTCGGCAATGGCCGCCTGCAACTGGGGAATGGAGGCACTAATATTGGGTAGCTTAATGATATTGGCATTGGCGTCCTGAGTCAGCTCACCGAGGGCTTTCAGTGCATCGGGCACTTGCTGTTCGGCACTGAGCTGTTCGGGGAAGGCCGCCAGGATGCGCGCCGCCAGTGAAATATCGCTGGTTTCAACATCGATATCCGCAGCATTGGTAAAGGCATTGACGATGGGCAGCAGGGAGTGAGTCGCCAGTGCGGGCGCCTCATCGGTAATGGTATAAATAATTTTTGACTTCGTTGTGGACATGCTTCCCCCAAATTTATTGTTTGCCTAAGTATGCGCCAACTACTGGCCGGCAGATACTTGCTAGGCTGCGGATTTTGCGCTGCACATAGTACAGAAAGATGAAACAAATTTACAGGTTGTAAAAAAACAACAGCGCTCGATAGCCTGTAATTAAAGAGGCCGACCAGGATAAACCCCAAACCTGTCGCCAGAGCTGTAATTTCCGCCCCCACATTTAGGGCAAGCCTGTAACCAAGCTACGTAAATTTAACACAAGGACACGACACAATTTGTCGCTAACTTCTGTCAACACCCTGTCATTTTCATCAAAACGAGCTATAAAACCACCATCGGCAAGCACAACGGGGAGGCTGTATACATCACTTTTTGTGTGCTAAATTTCGCCTGCTCAACTGCGCTCACGGCTTGCCGTACTAGCGACAATGGCGCGACTCGACCGAGTACGCGCAGTAAAGTAAGAGTGATTATGATGGTCACACCTTACATTCATTCAAACGGTATTAACTCAGGGGTTTCAACGATGAAAGCTAAAGCTGTGGTGCTTACTGCGCCAAACGAATATTCAGTCCGGGAGATTGAACTAGACACACCAAAAGCCGATGAAGTTCGAATTCGCATGGTCGCCACTGGTTTGTGCCAGTCAGATATGTCGGTGATCAATGGCAAGCTACCCATGCCTATGCCCATGGTACTTGGCCACGAAGGCGCGGGTGTTGTTGAAGAAGTCGGCAAGAGTGTGACCAACGTTAAGGTCGGCGACCACGTCATCACCTCTTTCATCCCCATGTGTGGCGAGTGCTACTTCTGCCTCCACCAGGAGCCATGGTTATGTACAGCCGTCGACATTTTCAGCGGCATGCAGCCCGACGGCACTAGCCGTGTCAAGCTCGATGGCGAATACATCGGTGCCTTCGCAGCACTGGGCAACATGGCGGAGCAAGTAGTTTGCCCATCCATGTGCGTGGTTGCCATCGACAAGAAATACGACCTCAAGGCCGCCGCATTGGTTGGCTGTGGTGTTATGACCGGCGCCGGTGCCGCACTGAATACGGCCAAAGTACAGCCCGGTAGCAGTGCCGCCATCTTTGGTTGTGGCGGTGTTGGCCTCTCTGCACTGCAGGGTGCCAAAATTGCCGGTGCCAACCCCCTGATCGCCGTTGACCTGAGCGACGAAAAACTGGCCGTGGCCCGTGAATTCGGCGCCACTCACACCGTTAACGCCAGCACCGACCCCGTTGCTCAAATCATGGAAATCACCAATGACATTGGTGTTGACTACGCTTTTGAAGTCATCGGCTTCCCCGCCGTTGCGGCACAGGCCTACGCCTCAACCCGTCGCGGCGGCACCACCTGCATGGTCGGCGCCGGCAGCCCCCAGGACGAGTACAAGTTCAGCGCCCTGGAAATGCCACTGTCTTCCAAGAAAGTTTGCGGTTGCATCTACGGCAGCACCAACGCCAAGGTCGATTTTGCCAAGCTGCTGGCTTTCTACGAAACCGGACAGCTCGATCTCGACCGTATGTGTTCGCGCACTTACACCATCGACGAAGTGAAAGAAGGTTTTGACGACCTGGTTGCCGGCAAGAATATTCGCGGCATCATCCTCTACTAAGCGCTTATCAATATTTAAGCGACTCGGTAATAAAAAGGGCTGCAATTGCAGCCCTTTTTATTGTCTTTTTTTTGGCAATGCCAAACTCTTCGGCAAGGGTAGGACTATGACTCAAGCTGGCACCCGCCCTTGTCATCCCGGCTTTAAGTGCCACACCCAGGCTTTGCATAAACTCACCCACGGCCTCGCAGTCAGAATAGGTATCGACCGCAACACAAAGCCGAGACGCCCGAGTCACTAGCCATGATGCCAGCGCACGGCGGGCGCTAGCCCTCGTGGATACAAGAAACCCACCCTGATCATTTGCCAATGCATTAATGTGCGCCAATTCAATGCGCTATTTACGCTCAGTTCTATAATAATAAAATCAGGCATAGGCCGAGCGAAAATGAAAACTATCATCGAGCCCTTTCGTATCAAAACCATTGAGCCGATCCGCATCACCAGCGCCGAAGAACGCAAAGCCTATATAAAAACAGCCAATTACAATTTGTTCGCCCTGCATTCCGAGGATGTCATTATCGACCTGCTCACCGACAGCGGCACCTCCGCCATGAGCGCCGCGCAATGGTCCGCGCTGATGCAAGGTGATGAGAGCTATGCCGGCTCACCCTCCTTTACCCGCTTTGAGAAAGCCGTTAAAAATCTCATGCCCTTCAAACACATCATTCCCACCCACCAGGGCCGTGCCGCAGAAGCCATCTTGTTTTCCATCCTCGGTGGCCCAAACAAGCGCATACCCTCAAACAATCATTTTGATACCACCCGCTGTAATATTGAAGCCAGTGGCGCAACGGCAGACGACCTGGTGATTGATGCCGGCAAGGACCCCGCTGCCGAACATCCCTTTAAGGGCAACATTGACCTCGACAAGCTCAGCGCCTATTTGAGTGAATTCCACGAAAGCGTGCCCTGCGTGATGACCACCATCACCAACAATGCCGGTGGCGGCCAGCCGGTCAGCCTGGAAAACATTCACGCAACCTCCGTCCTGGCCAGGCAGTACGGTAAACCTTTTATTATTGATGGCTGTCGCTTCGCAGAAAACGCCTACTTTATTCAACAGCGCGAAACGGGCCAGCAAGGGCGCAGCATTAGCGACATAGTCCGAGCCAGCTTTGCCTGCGCCGACGGCATGACCATGAGCGCCAAGAAAGACGGATTCGCCAATATCGGCGGATGGTTGGCCTTGAACGATGACGCCCTGGCACAGGCCGCACGTAATCGCCTCATCCAGACAGAGGGCTTCCCCAGCTACGGCGGTCTTGCCGGGCGCGATCTCGAGGCCATCGCCCAGGGTCTGAGTGAAATTATTGATGAAGATTATCTGCGCTACCGCATTCGCACCACCGAGTACATTAGCGAACGCCTGGACAGCATGGGCGTACCCGTCATGAAGCCAGCCGGAGGGCACGCGGTATTCGTCGATGCACGGCAATGGCTAGGGCACATCCCTCCCCTGCAATACCCAGGGCAAGCGCTGGCCATCGCACTGTATGAAGTCGGCGGTATTCGCGGCTGTGAAATTGGTACCGTGATGTTTGGCAAAGCCAGTGATGGCAGCGAGACACCTGCGGACATGGATCTTGTCCGCCTGGCCATGCCGCGACGCGTCTACACCCAGTCCCATGCGGATTATATTGTCGAAGTGTTTGAAGAACTGAGGAGCATTAAGGATCAATTGCCCGGCTACGCCATTACCGATGAGCCCGCAGCGATGCGCCACTTTACAGCGAAGTTTGCGCCTCTTGCTAAGCCTTGATGAAACAAGCAACAATGTAGAACACAGCCGCAGACAGACACGAATACACGGGTTTATTCGGGCGCTTATACCTGCAATTGCCTAGATCAGTTGCCATAGGCTCTATACCCCATGAAAACAATTGCCAAGTCATTAATTTTCAAAATTCCTTTAATTTTATAAGCGGCCAGAGGCAGAGCTGGGCTAGATCAGGGAAGGAGCTCACGAGTTAGCTGGCAGCCGCTCTTAATATTGTAACTCGCTGATTATAAAAGTAATAATAATTTTATTTTTCGAATTATCATGGCTTGAAGTGCCTAAGTTATTTAGTGCCTTTGGCTTTATCATTCCCTGTTATAGCGCATAGGAAAGTTATGAATACGTCTGGAAGAATATTTATTTCAATTGTTTTTTTTATGCAAACCTTTGGGTTGGTTTTCGCCGAACCCGACCCTGAGATACAGCTACAAGAACTAACTGATGGTGTCTGGATGCACGTATCCAGCTATGTATACCCAGATGGGAAGAAGCTGTCGTCGAACGGTCTCATTGTAAAAGATGGTGCGGCGCTAACCCTTGTAGACACGGCCTGGGGAGAGCTAAAAACTACAGCCCTTATCAAAGCAATTAAGTTAGAAATCGATTTACCCATTACACGAGCGGTCGTCACCCATGCGCACAGTGACCGGGCTGCAGGAGTGGATGTTTTGGAATCCCACGGTGTAAAAGTATTCTCTCACCCACTGACCCAGCGTATTACGATAGAACATGGCTTGCCTGTCCCTAATCACACGCTTGATGCACTTGCCGAGCGGGGAAGCTCCATCAAGCTCGGGAAACTGACGGTCTTTTACCCCGGACCAGCTCATGCAATGGACAACCTGATGGTTTGGTTGCCGGAGGAGAACATACTCTTTGGGGGTTGCGCAGTGCGTGCAGGAGCATCTACCTCTGCGGGTAATACTTCACACGGTGATACAGCATCATGGATTAAAGTGATGAATCGTGTTGGAAAGCAATATCACAGTGCAAAATTGGTTGTTCCCGGCCATGGCGAACCTGGCGGGGTTGATCTTATTGAGCATACGTCTGCTTTAGTCAAGGCAGCTAAGTAGCTTTAATTAATAACCCCGCACCTACAAAGCGGGGGCTCAAAAAAAGTGGGTGTAAAGCCAACCCGTATTCAAGTAATACAGGTCACCGCACAACGGTAACGCAGACCTCCATAACGTGAGGCTCGCTGTTACCGCGACAAGGTTAGCCAAACTCAGTTCGCGCCTTAATGACGGGTTTCTCCCAACGGAGACTTTCAACCTCCGTGTCGAGCGGCGTGCCTGCGATTGAGTTGGTAAAGTTGCTTAGTCAGCTTGATGGATAGGCCAAGAATAACCTCAAGCACCTGTACATCCGAGTAACCGACGCTGAAAAACAACTGAAAGTCTGCTTCAGCTGCCTTACCTCGGTTAGTAATAAAAAATTGAAGATGGATGTCCTATTGAATTCGAAGATGGATGTCCTATTGAATTCCCTATTGAATTCCCTATTGAATTCTGACTTTAAAAAGCCGTGAAACACCTGGTTCAGCTCAACCCAAGGAAAGGCTGGAAAGTGGCGTTGAAACCCCTATCGCTGATTTCCCCAAACATACCAATTAGGTGAAACCCAAACCCAGTAGCCCGCTTTGCCTTGCTGTCGACACCATTGGCCACCGCCCCAGTAACCTTCATCTGCATAGGCGCCGTAGCGGTTTTGGTCACCAGGGCAGCTTAAGGTTTGGAGTAGATCAGAGTACTTGCCATTGGCAGAGCTTGAAGAGGCTTCCCCGCCGGCCACGCTATTGCTAGGTGCGGATTGTGCGGTATCTCCCCCGCATTCAGCGGGGTTAAGTATTGTATTAACAATATTATTGCCGTAGCTGTCGCTAATCGAAAAGATCATTCTGCCCTGGCCTTTCTTAAGCTCACCCTGGCAATAGGTGCCTCCAAACACCGTACGCACTTGCCCGATGACGTCATCCGCAGCAACGTTGTTGTGTTGATGTTCAGGCATCACCAATACCACTAACAGCCCTGACTCGGCATTGCTCTGCTCACAACCAGAAGGGCAAAGTGACTGAATATGGGTCATTTGAAAAACACCGGCTGTATAGGGCAGCGCAATCTCTGCTCTACTGCCTTCAGCAATGTAATTTAAAAATTTGGCTTTTGGGTCTATCGGCACTTGCTGCGTGACTGGCACTTGGGTATCCACAACCTCGACTGAGACCGAAGCGGTGAGCCAAGGTCTATTACGAAAAGACACTTTGAGTTCGGCTGTGCCGACTCCGTTACCGGTGGCTGTTACCTGGCCAGGAATTTCTGTGCCGCCAGGGCCGGGGGTGTAGACCAGTTTGATCAGATCATCGGGATCGCCGCTGGTATCGTCAAAGATGACGTTATCGGGTGCCTGTAAGTGGTAATAGACATTCGACTTACTGCCATTGGCGAAGGTTACGTCGAGATAAATGGCGGGTGAGATGAATAGTTTTTCTGGGTTTTCGCTGTATCGATTAAGTGGAATTCGGCTAACACCATTTTCGCTGCCGAGTATCTTCAAGGTGGCTGCAAAGGGAGTGATTGCTGCCTGGGCCGCCTCCCGGTCTAATTTTTCTTGATTGAGCCGGTTTTTTTCGTCCTGCTGAGTTTTTTTGGCTTGCTGCATTTCTTGCCATACTTTCAGCTCGGCTTGTTGCCGGGTGAGGTAGGGTTCAATCGTAAAGGTAACCTCATAAATGCTGCCTTCGTCTTCACTGCGTATCAACACATCGACGAACCGTTCTTTTTTTGTCAGGTGCTGGAGGTTCAGGCCGAAGGAGCCAAGCCAATCGTCAGCACTACCGGAGTCGTACTCGACTAGCTGAACATTTAGCCCTCTGGATCGTTCAAAAATATAATCCAGGTTCATCTGGAATTCTTGCTGTGATCGCATGCCGACGTGGCCTCGGCCGCCACCTGGCCAGATAGAAATCTCGTTGACTCGAAGCTCAACGTCATCCGGGCTCTCGCCGTAGACGGTATTAAACAACCCCTCGATTGAGGTCAGGTTGTCTACGGTTTCGGCCACATCAACGGCTGTTGATACGGCATTCGGTGTGCGGCGGTTAATTTCACGGTTAACGCTGGCATTTAAATCGTTAATCTCACCGGGTACGTAGCCGTTGAGCTGGTCCCATGCGGCTTGCTTTGCGCGATCTCCAACTTCGCCCTTAACGGTATCTTGTAGCTCTCCGCGTGCTTCTTTCTTCATCGCTTTGATGACGGCTGCCTTGGTAACTGCTTTACCGGCTAAAGCGGCCGAGCCGGCGGCGGATGCGCCGCCTGTTGCTGCTGCCATGCCTGCCTGAAGGGCTGCATCAATACCAAAGAATAAGACCTTTGTAGCACCATCCTGGCCAGTTGATGGTTTGATGCACTTTATTTTCTCAAAATGTATTTTGATTAAATCGGCGTCAGCAGCCTTTTCAAGTATCCAGGTAAAGCCAGGCAAGTTTTCACTATATGGCCATTCGGTAACCTCCCTCCGGCCGCTAGTGCCACCGTCGTATTGGGTTAACCCTTTACCACTGGCTTTGTTAATAAAAACTCTTTTATTATCAAAGATATCCGAACCTTTTGGGATGACCTCCTTCCAGCGCTGGGTATCGCTGCCAATCATTCCCCAGTTACCAATCAGGTTGTCACCCGATTCAGATAACACCAGTCCATTAGTGACATTCATGATGTAACTGTAGCCACCACCAGCGGGATACAACATATAGCGGTGTGTATCCAGACCGAAGCTATCAACAAGGGGACTAACCCATGCCTGGCGAGCAGCCTCATTGGTCTCTCCCAATGAACCCTGGCCGATGTAGAACTTGCTCAACGGGTGTTGCAGGTGGAAGGTGGGTGTGTTGGCCGCATAAACGTTGGTGATAAACGATAAGCACGATACGAAAATTATCGTGACAAGCTGGTGACTTAAATTGGCACACCGTTTGGTTTTTGATTGACGCATGATTGTGCTATCCCCGCAGTTTCCTCCGAGTCCTGTTAGTTGATCTGGCGATTATTGAACGGTTGCATGGTTTTACTTGTGAGGGAATTGTAGATGGATGTCCTGTTTGATTCTCATTCGCAACGACAAACGCAGCGGAAAATCGGGGACATCCATCTTAATGAAAAAATGAAATAAGTAACGCAGTTCCTTACTGTAAATTCATCTTTTGTAAGACCCTCAGCCTTGACCATACTAGTACGACAAACAAATATTTCACCAGTGGGTAGTCATGACCAAGGCCAGAAGTCAGCAAGTCTCCCTAGAGGCAAGCCCTTATTACCACTGCGTTTCGCGCTGTGTACGCAGAGCCTTTCTCTGCGGCGAAAGCTTTGAACACCGTCGTGGCTGGGTTGAAGATAAATTACTCGCATTGGCACAGGTTTTTTGTATCGACGTTGCGGCCTATGCCGTGATGTCGAACCACTACCATGTGGTGCTGCATATTAACGCGCCGCAAGCAGAGCAATTGAGTGATCTTGCAGTGATTGAACGCTGGCACCAGCTCTTTAAGGGCAATCTACTCAGTCAGCGCTATTGTCGTGGAGAGAATCTACTAAAGGCCGAACAAGCCGTTTTAAAGGGCGTTATCGAAACCTGGCGGCAGCGTTTACAGGATATCAGCTGGTTTATGCGCCTGATTAATGAGGGTATCGCCCGTCAGGCCAATAAAGAAGATCAATGTACGGGGCGCTTTTGGGAGGGCCGCTTTAAATCCCAGGCCCTACTGGATGAACAAGCGCTATTTGCCTGTATGGCCTACGTGGACCTCAATCCCTTACGAGCCAAAATGGCGAAAAACCCGGAGCTCTCGCACCACACCTCCGTAAAAAAGCGCATCACCAGGGCCAAAACGGCCCACCAGCTCAACCATCCGCAACAACAAGAAAAAAGCCTAATGCGCTTTGCCGGTAATCCCCGCCAAGACATGTCCGAAGGACTCCCCTGCCGCCTTAGTGACTATCTCGAACTGGTAGATTGGACGGGGCGCATCGTTCGCAGCGACAAACGCGGTGCTATCGACCACAACATACCGCCCATACTCACCCGCTTGAATATCACCGCCGACAATTGGCTCATCCTCAGCACCCAATTTGAGGGGCGCTTTGGTCGTGTTATTGGTACCTTGCAACACTTAAAGCGGGCCTGTGAAAGTATGAACTACCGTCGTATACCCGGCCTAGCCAACTGTAAGCTGTTGTTTGAAGGGGGATAGTCAGTCGCGTACAGCCCGGCCGAACACCCTCCCCCATTACGCAACCAGGAACTAGCAGCACGACTGATCACGGCACCACACCCTGGTTCAAAGGGTTTTCACAGCAAATAAGTCGCATGATTCTATAATTCCACAGCAATCAATGGCCAAAACCGAAGTTACCTCGATGAGTTTTCGCCGGGAATCTCGGTTTTTAGACTGAGAATTGTAGATGGATGTCCTTTGAATTTTTTCTCCTTTGAATTTTTTCTTGAATTTTTTGGAACAGTGGCTGGCCCAGGGGCGCGTTGTCTCTATTTGCCCCGAGGTCGATGCGGGCATGAGCATACCCCGAGCACCGGCCGAAATTAGTGCCGGCGATGGCCAGGGTGTTTGGGTGGGCACAGACACAGTGCAGACCGAAAATGGCGGCGAAGTTAGTGCCTATTTTAAGAAAGGCGCGCAATTGGCCCTGAGCCTGTGCCAGCAACACGCCATAAAAATTGCGGTATTGACCGAGGGCAGTCCCTCCTGCGGTAGCTCGACAATTTACGATGGTTCTTTTAGTCGCCAAAAAATGGCTGGCGTCGGGGTGACCGTGGCGCTTCTGCAGCAGCATGGTATCGAGGTCTTTAGCCAATACCAGCTACAAGAGGCGGATCGAGCACTAATAGCGCTATTGAAATAGTCGCGCATCCAGCAGGCTTG
>MAAC01016736.1_pt1 | contig 23412 bp, 14 predicted proteins | sample 1115981 | NCBI WGS metagenome assembly MAAC01 (sample SAMN04961126, study PRJNA320927) | seawater metagenome | isolation source: sample BD02T64 sea water enriched with oil for 64 days | place: USA:Gulf of Mexico | collected 2013-07-27
CATTAACTACGGTTAACGGTTTAAGCGGCGATGAGATAAGCCAGATACATTATAGTGAAGATAAATCATTGCTGGTAATAGGTTATGAAAACGGATTGTTACAAATTGTTGACCAGAATGGTGATGTTACCGATGTAGTAGCCATCAAAGACAAGCAAGTCATTCCGCCAGATAATAAGAAGATAAATGAGTTTTTAGAGAGTGGAGACCTTATTTATATTGCTACAGACTTTGGTATCGCTATTTACAATCTAGATAGATTAGAATTTGATGACACCTATTTTATAGGAAATAATGGAGAACAAATTCCTGTTGCTTCCCTAGAGATTTTTAGTGGTTTTCTATACGCAGCTACACTTGATGCGTCAAACAACATAAGAAGAGCACCTATTACAGACCCATTTCTTATTGATTTTATGAATTGGCAACAAGTTAATACAGACGTTTGGGATGAGGTAATAGCTTTTGACACTGGGCTATTTGCAGTTACTGTAGGAGGCGCTCTAGCAAGTTTTAATGGAACTTCATTTGTAAATAGTGGGACTCAATTTCAGTCACGAGTGCTAGATGCCTCTTCAACTGATGCATATCTAGTTTTTACTTTAAACGATGAAATTAGAATTTATGATACCGCATTAAATCAATTTCTAGCACTCAATAATATCAATGGTGAGTCTTTTGATTTCACACAAGCTATAATTGTAGGTAATGATATTTTTATAGGGACACAAGTAAATGGAATGATAAGGGTGAACTTGAGCAATCAATCTGATTTTGAGTTTATCGTGGCAGATGGTCCCTCAAGAAATGCAGCCTTTTCTATTCAGACCTTACCAGAAGAATTATGGGTAACTTATGGATCTCATAATTTATTCTATACGCCTGATAATGCTGCATTAGGTATAAGTCATTTTGTAGAAGAAGGATGGATCAATTATACAAATGCAGAAATTAACGGATTGCGTAGTGTTCCTACCATAACGATTAACCCAGAAAACCCTACTGATCTAGTTATTCACTCTATGAATAACGGCTTGCTTGATTTTATAGACGGTGCTGCCGGTACTCAGTATGGTGTGAACAATAGTTCTCTTACTAGCATTTTACCACCATCTACTTTTTTTGTTAGAATACCTGACGGTGAATACGATTCACAAGGAAATTTATGGGTGATCCAGCAACAAGTAGATTTTGCTTTAAGTAGAAGAAGTCCTTCCGGTAACTGGACTGCTTTTGACGTAGGATCTGTTTATGAAGAAGTTTCTAACGGTTCCAGTACCACAAAAATGGAAATAACAAATGATGATAAAATTATTTTTGGTTCTACTGATGGTGGACTTATAGGTTATGATCCAGTTTTAGACCAATTTAGTAGATTGATCGATGAAGTCTCAGAAGGTAATCTAATTAATAATTATGTGAGCGCCGTGAGAATAGATCAACGCAATCAATTATGGATAGGTTCTAACTTAGGTTTGAGAGTTTTATCAAATGCAAACAGCTTATTTTCTGATGAAATTCAAGATGCACGATCTATTGTTATAGAAGATACTAATGGTATACCTAGAGAATTATTACAAGACGAGGCTGTACTTGATATAGAGGTAGATGGTAATAACAATAAATGGGTGGCAACCGCAAGCTCTGGTGCATTCCTTTTTTCTCCTACTGGAAGGGAAACCTTGTTTCAGTTTACCACAGATAATTCACCACTACCTACAAACTCTGTAAATGACATCGCTATAGATGAGGAGACTGGTAAAGTATATTTTGCTACAGATAAAGGTATCGTGGCATTTCAAGGTGAGCGCTCCAGTAAACCTCAAGAAAATCTGGAAAGCGTTAGGGTTTTTCCTAATCCTGTAAGACCTGGATTTGACGGTAATGTTACCATTGATGGTTTAACAGAAAGAGCAAGAGTTAAAATTACGGATATAGAAGGGAATTTAGTTTATGAAGCAGTATCGCAAGGAGGAAGTATTCCGTGGGATACAAGAAGTTTTTCAGGGAATAAAGTCGCTTCTGGTGTTTATATGTTATTTATTTCGACGAGTGATAATATAGAAACAACAGTTTCTAAAGTGATGATAGTAAGGTAAATGCTTGTAAAAACTCCTGCACTAGTACTATCCACTTTAAAGTATAGTGAGGCTGATCTTATCGCGCGATTATATACTAAAGAGTTAGGAACACAATCTTTTATACTTAAAGGAATACGTAAAACGAGAAAAGGTAAACTACGTATTTCTTTTTTTCAGCCACTTACACAATTAGTAATAGAAACTAATCATAAAGGTAAAGGCTCTCTAGAGTATATTAAGGAGGCTCAAGTCATTCATCCCTACATCACCATACATAGCAGCATTGTGAAAAGTAGCATAACTATGTTTTTTTCTGAAGTGCTTTCGCAAATACTGACAGAGCAACAGCCAGATGAAGAACTATTTGAATACTTGTCCACTGTTTTTAGGTACTTAGATCAATCTCAAGAAGCAGCAAATTTTTCTATTAAGATGTTAATAGACATGACAATGTTTTTAGGGTTTCAACCAGATACATCTACCTTAGATAATCCTTACTTTAATTTGCTTAACGGTAATTTTGATCACAATGGTTTGCAACCACAACACTTATCAATAAAAGAAAGTAATTTATTTAAAGAATTCCTGGGCACAGATTTTGAGGAGATAAATCAAATAAAAATGAATCGAGAGGAGCGTAATGTCCTATTAAATTTGGTCATTGACTATTTTCAAATACATTTGCAAACTTTTAAAAAACCCCATTCATTATCTATATTAAAGCAACTTTTCGACAAGTGAAATTAGTAGTCTTACTTTGTGTTATCTCCAGTTTTTTTGCGACTTCTCAAACAGTTGTTGTACTTAATGAGTTAACAAGAGAACCTTTGCCTTCTGTCATCGTTTATAACAAAGACAAAAGTGTAAGCGCTATTACAGATTTTGATGGTCTTGCTAGCTTGCAAAAATTCTCAGAAGATGATCGCATTTATTTTCAAAGCATGGCTTTTGAAACTTATGCGATTAATAAAAGTGAGGTGTTGAAAGAAGGACAGGAAATCTTAATGAAACCAAGGTCTGAAGAGATCAACCCTATTGTAATTTCTGCATCAAAATTTGAACAGCGCAAGCAAGATATTCCGCAGAAGATAATCTCTCAAAATGCGACAGATGTTAAAACAAATAATCCTCAAACTAGCGCAGACTTGTTGCAGCAATCAGGTCAAGTATATGTTCAAAAATCACAACAAGGTGGAGGAAGTCCTTTAATAAGAGGTTTCTCAACTAACAGGCTTTTAATTACCGTAGATGGTGTACGCATGAATAATGCTGTTTTTAGAGGTGGTAACTTACAAAATGTGATTTCTATAGACCCTTTAAGTATAGATAGAACAGAAGTAATTTTAGGTCCAGGAAGTGTCGTTTATGGTAGTGATGCCATAGGTGGAGTCATGAATTTCTATACTAAAAAGCCACAATTATCTCAGGACTCTATTACGTTTACAGGAAACGCATTGATTAGATATGCTACCGCAAATGATGAGAATACAGCACACCTTGATTTTAATTATGGGACTACTAAGTTTGCAGCTGCAACGAGTGTAAGTATCAACTCCTTTGGAGATCTGGTTATGGGTTCTCACGGTCCTAATGAATATTTGCGCAATCAGTACGTAACGAGAATTAATGGTCAGGATGAGGTTATTATTAATGACAATCCTAAAAAACAAGTTTCAACGGGCTTTGATCAGATCAACTTACTTCAAAAATTTAAATATCGTCCTAATCAAAAGTGGGACTTTGATCTAGGAATAATTTATACCGCTACTAGTGATTTTAATAGGTATGATATTTTAACTCGATTAGATGATGATGGAAACCCTCGTAATGCACAATGGTATTATGGACCTCAAACCTGGTTAATGGGAACGGCAAAGGCTTTACATCGAGGCAATGGAAAATGGTATGATAAGATGATGATTTCTCAATCCTATCAGCAATTTGAAGAAAGTCGCAATGATAGATCATTTAGAGAACCAGAGCTGTTTCAAAATAAAGAGCAAGTAGATGTATTTACCACATCTATAGATTTTGAAAGACGCAATAGAGAGAACAACGTTTTATTTTACGGAGCAGAGTTTTTTCATAATAGAGTTAGTTCCACTGGTAGTGTTTTTAATATAGAAACCGAACAAAGAGAGCCAGCTCCTACCAGATATCCAGATAATTCCTCCTGGCGTTCACTCGCTGCCTATGCAAATTATCAATGGAGAGTAGACCCTAAATTAGTAATTCAATCTGGATTACGTTATAATCATATCTGGTTAGATGCGCAATTTGACGATCAGTTTTATGATTTTCCTTTTACAAACGCAAATCTAAGTACGGGAGCATTGACAGGTGCATTAGGAGTAACTTATATTCCAGAGGAGACTTTAGAACTAAGAGCAAACTTGAGCACAGCGTTTAGGGCACCTAATATCGATGATAAAGGAAAATTATTTGATCCTAGTCCAGGAACTGTAATTGTTCCTAATCCTAATCTAGAGTCAGAGTATTCTTATAATACAGAAATAGGTGTAAAAAAACGTATCGGTGATCGATTTACCATGGATCTTTCAGGATACTACACCTACCTGAAAGACGCATTAGTGCCTAGAGATTTTCAACTTAATGGTCAGGATATGATCGTGTATCAAGGCGAATTGAGTCAGGTACAAGCTATTCAAAATGCAGAGACCGCAATGGTTTACGGTATTGAATTAGGAGCTCAATATGAATTTAACGATCAGTTTAGAATTTATGGACATTACAACTGGCTTAATGGAGAGCAAAAAGAAATGGATGGCGCTACCGTTCCTGTGCGTCATGTATCGCCTAATTTTGGTGATTTACATGCCGTCTTTAAAAACAGCAGGTGGTATTTAGATGCCTTTCTAATGTTTAATGGGCAGTTTGATTTTGAAGATTTAGCTCCTAGCCAGCAATCCAGGCCTTTTTTATATGCGCAAGATAAGGACGGTAATCCCTATTCACCTCGATGGTACACTTTGAATCTTAGGTCTAATTATAAATTAAATGATACACTCACAGCGGTTGCTATAGTAGAAAATATAACAGACCAACGATACAGGACGTACTCATCTGGCATTGCGGCAGCAGGACGTAATTTAATCCTATCATTACAATATGCTTTTTAAAGTTCTCGCTTTCGCGAAAGCGGACTAAAAACAAGCTTCCCTACTTAAAACAACCTTATTTAATTAAACAAACATCCTGCAAGTTGGCTTTAGAAATAAAACTCCAAGATCAAACCTTCCAATTGCACAGCAGTGGCGCGTGTTATTGGGTGGAGCAAGATGTGGTACTTCTGGCCGATGTGCATCTGGGCAAAAGTGCTCATTTCAGGAAGCATGGAATGGCTGTGCCATCGCAGGCTGATGATCAAGAATTTGATAAACTTAACCAGGTAATTGAAAAGTTTCAACCTTCTCGATTGTGGTTTCTGGGTGACTTATTTCACTCCTATAAAAATGCAGAGTGGCATTTTTTTGAACAATGGTTGCGGTCTCAAGAGATAGAAATAGCGCTGGTTATGGGAAATCATGATGTCATTTCTAGAGATTCCTTTGAGCGACTAGGTATGAAAACTTATGATGTGTTGCAAATGGGTGATTTATTTTTAACCCATCATCCAGAAGAAGTAGCTGGCAAATTTAACATTGCCGGTCACATCCATCCATCTGTAAAGTTAAAAGGTATAGGCAGGCAAAAATTAAAGCTCTCTTGTTTCTTCTGTACAGAATACGGTATGATTTTACCAGCATTTGGTGATTTTACTGGTACATATTCCCTACAGCCTAAAAAAGGTAATAGGATCTTTGTCATTGCAGATGATGAGGTCGTGGAGTTAAAATAAAAAACACAAATCAAAATTCTACAGAAACTAAAATTGCCGTTAAATGGCTTGTGTTTAATATTTTTTAATAGTTATCCATTTATCTTTGAACTATGTTAAGAAAAACGATCTCCATAGTAAATTTAATAAGTGTAATTATACTCATCGCGTGGAATGGATATGCAAATACAGGAAATTACAACGGTAAAAGCGTAGGTGAATTAAGTGCAGAATATGATAACTTATTCACGCCAGCATCTTATGCATTTTCCATATGGGGTGTTATCTTTTTAATGTTGACTGTTTTTGGAATTTATGGTGTTTATGTGGCCTTTTCTAAAAAGCATCAAAAGTTAGAAAAGGATTTTAAAACTGATTTTATAGCAACTACGAGTCCGTGGTTTCTCGCTGCAAATATTTTTTGTGGTTTATGGGTTGCTTTGTGGCTTGATGAGAATATAGCGTCATCAGTAGTGATGATGTTTGGGATTCTGTTTTGTTTGCTCATTTGTATCAAACAGTTAGAAATGGAAATATGGGATGCGCCATTTCCTATCATTGCTTTTGTGTGGTGGCCTTTATGCCTATATTCTGGATGGATAAGTGTTGCTGCCATTGCAAATGTTGCAGCCTGGCTCAATGGCGCCTATGAAATCGCTATGGAGACACAAGTTATTATTACTATAGTTATGATTATAATAGCGTTCTTTATTAATTCATTAATGATATGGTTGCGTAATATGCGAGAGTTTGCTTTAGTCGGAGTCTGGGCTCTGGCCGCTATTTTTGTACGATTTCAATCTGCTGTAGACACGATAGATCCGTCCTCGAGTTCATTAATAGGGTATATAGCGTTAGGTCTAGCAATGGCTTTATTTATTCAATCAGGCATTCATGGGTCTATGAACGTTGATACAAATCCTGGTAAAAAATTCTTAGAATGGCGGAAATCAAAATGATATTCTAACACTCGTTTTTACTAAAACGCTATTACATACTTCTAAAATCATTACCCCAGCTAGGATAATTAAAGATAGTTTTTCTTAATTCTTTAAAGGTCATTCCTGCTTTCATCGCAATGGCAAACATGTTTACTTGCTCGCTTGCTTCTGGACCTGCGATGTGAGCTCCTAAAACAAGACCAGTTTTCCTATCGGTAATAATTTTATAGGCATAAAAAGAGGCGTTAATTCTTTGATTATTGAACCATTTACTGGCATCTTTTTCGACTATTTCAACTTCTTCATACTGTTCTTTTGCTTGTGCCTCAGTTAACCCTATACCTGAGCATTGAGGTATGGTAAATGCTGTACTTGGGATAGCTGGTATATCAAGTTTAGTTTTATTATCTAATACATTTTTTGCTACGACGCTCGCTTCAATACCGCTTAGAGGAGTAAGAGGTAATGTCTTACTAGATACATCGCCGCATGCATAAATATGAGATTGTGTCGTACTCTGTAAATATTCATTTACAACTACACCATTTTTGTCGGTAAGAACATTTGCTTTCTCTAAGTCTAAGGCTTTAATAGATGGCACTCGTCCTGCGGTATTAAAAACACAATCGGTAGTAATTTGGTGCATTCCATCATCTTTGGAATAATTAACTATAAATCTGCCTTCCTTTTCTTCTACACTAGAAGCTTGAGCATTTTTAATAATTTGAATCCCTAATTCTTTTGATGCTTTTTCTATAAAGTTTGCAGTAAATTCTTCAAATGGTCCTAAAACTTGATCTCCTTTTTCTATCAGTGTTACTTTTGATCCAGCTCTAGCAAGCATGTGACCGAATTCCATTCCTATATAACCAGCACCTACAAAAACTACTTTCTCTGGTACATCTTTAAGAGTAAAGAAATCGTCAGAAGTAAGCATGAATTCTTCTCCAGGAATTCCCAGTGATAATGTTTGCATTCCAGTGGCAATCACAAAATGACTCGCTTGATATTTTTCACCTTCTAAAACGACCGTGTTAGCATCAATGAATTTTGCTTCTCCGTGGAGACAGGTAACTCCTTTACTTTTTAAGTTTTTCTCGGTATTGTTAGGTATGTCACTCGTATATCTACCGGCATAGTTTATAGCAGCTCTCCAGTCCAGCTCTACACTTCCAGAAATACCATCATTTTTCATGTTTTGAGCATGATCAAATGCTTCAACAGAAGATAAAATCAGTTTTTTAGGGTCACAACCACGCTGTGAGCAAGTACCGCCATATTCTCTGTTATCTATGATCGCAACGCTTTTACCAGCATCCCTACATACATTTGCAACTAATTTTCCTGCAGTTCCTGTACCAAAAATAAAAACGTCAAATTTCTTCATGACCTAAAGGTACTCGCAATATTATTTCACTACTATTAAAGAATTCTCAATATTCTTGATATGCCTTATTCAGGACGTATCTTTGTGAAGATATTATGAGTTTTACTACTATTCTGAATAAATTTTCACAAGCTGCACAAACGCAAAGCTTGCGAGAAGCGGTGTCTGCATCTCAAGGATCGACCACAGTTCAAGGGCTTAATGGAAGTTCTATTTCCATAGTTTTAACAGCTGTTTTTAAAGATGCTGATAAGCCTTTCATGCTTATTTGTAACGATAAGGAAGAGGCCGCTTTTTATCTCAACGACTTAGAAAAAATGATAGGCGAGGAGAAAGTCCTCTTCTATCCAGGCAGTTACCGACGTCCTTATCAAATTGAAGAGACTGATAATGCAAACGTATTGCTGCGTGCTGAGGTTTTGAACCGCATCAACTCACGCAAGAAACCTGCGGTTATTGTTACCTATCCAGACGCTCTTTTTGAAAAAGTAGTAACGCGCAAAGAATTAGAAAAAAACACTCTTAAAATAAGTGTAGGCGATCAAATATCTATCGAGTTTGCAAATGAGGTGCTGTTTGAGTACAAATTTAAACGTGTTGATTTTGTAACTGAGCCAGGGGAATTTTCGTTGCGAGGTGGAATTTTAGACGTATTTTCCTTTTCAAATGATGAACCATATCGCATTGAATTTTTTGGAAATGAGATTGATTCCATACGTGTTTTTGATGTAGAAACACAACTTTCCAAAGAACAGACGAAGAAGATTTCTATCATTCCAAATGTAGAAAACAAACAGTCTGATGAGATACGAGAGAGCTTTTTAAAATACCTATCAAGCAAGACGGTGATCTTCTCGATGAATGTAGATTTATTATATGGTCGTGTGGATTCGCTTTTCGCGAAAGCGGAACAAGCATACAACCAGCTACAAGGAGAAATACGCCAGTTAACGCCACAGGAGATATTTAGTGATAGTGCGTTGATCAAATCACAGCTTAAGGAATACAATCACGTAGAATTCACTACGGCCAGCGGAATGATCGTTTATAAAACAGCACCGCAGCCATCTTTTAATAAACAGTTTGATTTACTGATTGAGAATTTAAAGGAAAACGAAGAAAGCGGTTATAAAAACTTACTCTTTTGTAGTAGTGACCAGCAAGCAAAACGTTTTAGTGACATCTTTGAAGATCTAAATGCAAATGTGCAATACGATACGCTGGTAATGCCTTTGTATCGAGGCTTCATAAGTCATGATTTAAAAGTAGTTTGTTATACTGATCATCAAATTTTTGACCGTTATCATAAGTTCAAACTAAAGAATGGTTATGCAAAAAAGCAGGCTATAACCTTAAAAGAGTTGAACACGCTAGAGATAGGTGATTATGTTACTCATATCGATCATGGTATAGGAAAATTTGGTGGGCTTCAAAAAATTGATGTCAATGGTAAAAAGCAAGAGGCGATTAAATTAATTTACGGTGAGCGTGATATTCTTTATGTTTCTATTCACTCGTTGCATAAAATCACTCGTTACAGCAGTAAAGATGGTAAAGCGCCTAAGGTTTATAAATTAGGTAGCCCAGCGTGGAAAAAGCTTAAAGCAAAAACAAAGACTAAAGTCAAGCAAATTGCCTTTGATTTAATAAAATTATATGCAAAACGACGCTCGCAAAAAGGGTTTCAGTATGCACCAGATGGTTATTTGCAAAATGAGTTAGAAGCAAGCTTTTTATATGAAGATACTCCAGATCAAAGTGCTGCCACAGAAGATGTAAAAAAGGATATGGAAAGCGATCGTCCTATGGATCGATTAGTTTGTGGTGATGTAGGATTTGGAAAAACAGAAGTAGCTATAAGAGCGGCTTTTAAGGCAGCCGTGAATGGTAAGCAAGTGGCAGTTCTCGTTCCTACGACCATTCTAGCTTTTCAACATGCTAAGACATTTAAAGAACGTCTCGCAGATCTTCCTGTAAAAGTCGATTACTTGAACCGCTTTAGAACTGCCAAAGAACGAAAAGGGGTTCTTGCAGGACTAGAAGATGGTTCTATTGATATCGTAATCGGGACACATCAATTGGTTAGTAAATCTATCGTATTTAAAGATCTCGGACTACTTATTATTGATGAGGAGCAAAAATTTGGTGTTGCAGTAAAAGACAAACTTAAAACACTCAAGGAAAATATAGATACACTTACACTTACGGCAACTCCTATACCTAGAACGCTACAATTTTCTCTCATGGCAGCGCGTGATTTAAGTGTGATAAAAACACCACCGCCTAATAGACATCCGGTAGAGACTAAAGTCGTGCGTTTTAGTGAAGAAACGATACGTGATGCGGTGAGTTATGAAATCTCTCGCGGTGGTCAAGTATTCTTTGTCCACAATCGTATTGAAAATATTAAAGAAGTTGCTGGGATGATACAGCGATCTGTTCCAGATGCAAAAATAGGTATAGGTCACGGACAGATGGATGGTAAAAAGCTAGAAGAATTAATGCTTGCTTTTATCAATGGAGAGTTTGATGTTTTAGTATCAACGACTATAATTGAAAGTGGTCTCGATGTACCTAATGCAAATACGATTTTTATCAATAACGCAAACAACTTTGGTCTATCAGATTTACACCAGATGCGTGGTAGAGTAGGACGTAGTAACAAAAAAGCATTTTGCTATTTCATCACGCCACCTTATGAAGTGATGACTGAAGATGCTCGCAAGCGTATTCAAGCTTTAGAAATGTTCTCAGAATTAGGTAGCGGTTTTAATATTGCTATGAAAGACCTGGAGATACGAGGTTCTGGAGATATCTTAGGTGGAGAACAAAGTGGTTTTATAAACGAAATAGGTTTTGATACCTATCAAAAGATCTTAAGTGAAGCAATTACGGAGCTTAAAGAAAACGAGTTTGCAGACCTCTATGAAACTAATGAGAAAGAAAAGAAACATGTTATAGAGGTAACCATAGATTCTGATTTTGAATTGTTATTTCCAGATGATTATATCAATTCCATTACCGAGCGACTGGCGCTTTATGCAAAACTCAATGAAGTGGAAGATGAGAAAGGCCTAGAAGTCTATAGAAATGAGTTAATAGACCGCTTTGGCGAGTTGCCAGAAGAGGCAGAGCAATTACTTACCAGTGTAAAAATTAAATGGATTGCAACTCGATTAGGTTTGGAGAAAATTGTCATGAAGCAAGGTAAGTTTATAGGGTATTTTGTTTCAGATCAACAAAGTGGTTTTTATCAAAGCGAGTCTTTTAGTAAAGTTCTAAAAGCAGTTCAAAATAATCCGAAGATTTTGCGCATGAAAGAAAAGCAAACTCGTGCAGGTTTGCGTTTACTTCTCACGGTAGAAAACGTGCGCAATGTAGATCGTGTGTATCAAATTTTAAACGCAATTATGCCAGCTGCACAAGAGGTAAGTTAGGTTAATTAACTTTTCAGCTCAACAATATTTATGGATATGATTATCGCTTTCGCGAAAGTGAAATTAAAAGCTAATCTTACAGATTTAGAATCATTATTATGAAGTGGTGATACCTACCTTACGGTCATTATTACGTTCATTAGAACGACGGTCATCACGTTTTCTGACAGGTCGATTTACCTAACCTTCTGGTTGAGACTTACACTCTTTGCTAGATACTTTGACTTTTATTATTAGAATATCAACCTAATGACTTTGTTCAATTTTAAAAATAAAAGCTAAAATAATTCCTTAAACAAAACATTTACAATGAGTTAAAAATGTGTAAAAACTTTTTTAATGGATTCTTAAGGTCTTGCTAAGATTATTTTCTTTTTTTTGATTTGTAATGATTTGCAAATCAAAATAAAATTCTCCCTAACGAGGTAAGCTGAAAATCGTTACGAGTAGGCATTAACTTTATTTTTTTAATTATGAAAAAATTTTTTAAATATTTACCGTTTTTCTTATTTGGACTTTGTTTTGTTTTAAACTCTTGCAGTGAAGAAAATGTTAATACTGATCAAACTCGCAACTTAGGATTTAGTGAAATGAAAAGTACTGAAGATGTTGATTTGAGCAAATTGCGGAATTCGGTAGCAACTTTTGTAGATTCAGTAAATATAGCGTCTATTGCTAATGGTTCTACTTTATTAGACGAAGGTCAAGCTTCTGATTTACTCGCTCCAATTGTTGAGGAGACTTTAGCCATTCTTCCTGAATACGGTATTACGCTGGGTGAGCTTCAAGAAGATTTTCCAAATTTAGATGATTCTAGAATTGCAATAATTGGAATTGGGATAATCTCTATTGAAGATGGTTTAAATAATCTGCAAATCAAAAGTGTAGATTGGGATAGAGCAATAAGTTGTGCTCTTGGAGCCATAGGTTTTAATTCTATTGATTTACTACGTAATGCAGCTGAGACAGGTACAAGAGTTGCTATTAGAGGATTGATCAAAACTGTTGCTACGAGATTGCTAGGTCCTATTGGAGTAGCTTTTACCGTTGCAGAATGGGCTTTGTGTTATTCTGGATTTTCGTTATGGTAAAATAAATTTTAATCAGTTGCTATGTTTTTATTAATTGCCGCTACAGTTTTATGTCTTTTATTTATTAGCTCTTGTTTAATAGGTTTTAAAAAAGCTATAGTTAATTCAATTAGTAGTAGAAAAGTAAGTTCAAGTCACCTAATTTTTACAACTATTTTATTTTTAATTAGCCTATATTACTTGATTAGAAACGTGTTGGAAATTTATAGTATTCTAAAATAGGTATTATAATATTTACTAACCTTTATAAGGAGCATGAGATTAATAATCCATAAAAAAACACCTCCTAAATTATCAAGACGAACCATTGTATCAAATTAAAATTAATCAAGAAGGGTTGATGGGTAATCAATTAATTTCCGATAACGATAATGGTCATTTCTTATTTGATTTCTCAACTGATCAAAGCAATTCAGCTAAAAAAGGAAGTTGTTTACAAACTACTACAGGATTTAGTGCTTGTATGCAATGCGCTTTTGAGGAGTGTACATCAAACTGGATATGTACCGCAGTATTTGCTGTAAAACCAATTGAAGTTATAGCATTTTCGGCAGCTTTATGCGGTCTTAATACCATTGCAAACTTAAAGTAAACCCTATGAAATACTTAGTTAAATTTTACAAATCAACATACAAATATTTAGTATTGGGCTACATATTTTTAGGATTAGGTGTTTATTGTGTACTTCTAAGAGAAAAAGCATACTATGAAACTTTGTTTGTAGTTGCTTTGGTACAATTTGCTTTTTTTACTTATTTCAAATGGTCTGAAAGTAAACGAAAAGCAACTAATACTGATAAATAATAAAAAACACCTCTTGTAGTTTTCAAGAGGTGTTTTAAATTTATAAGCTTTCGCGAAAGCGAGAACAACATTATCTCTTTATTACTTTATGAGCTGAGATCACTCTGCTAGCAGCATCCATTAAATGAATAAAATACAAACCATCTGAAAGATCTGCGAGATTTAATCTAGTGGAACGATTTGTTAATTCAATTGATTTTAAAAGCTGCCCGTTGAGATCAAATACTTCTGCCTTTTGAGCAACAGTATCGCTTGATTCAATGATTACAAAATTATAAGTAGGATTGGGATAGATCGATACGAGCTCTTTTTGATTTGTATTTTCAGGATTACTTAGCACAGTACTTATATCTAGCGTATAAATGTCTGTACGGTCTTGAAAATTATAGATCTTATCTTCAGTAATAAAAAACTGCGTTCCTACGTTTGTGACAGGATCTAGAATCAATTGCCAGTTGTTACCACCGTCTAAGGTTTGATAGACATCTCCATTACTGTTCATCCCGATGCCAAACGTGGAAGTGAAGAAGCGGTAGCTGAGTATAACTCCTGGAAAGTTGTGAAATTGAAAAGTAAGGCCGCCATCTGTTGTGACTTGCTGACCGATATAGAACGTATTTGCATCTATGAATTCGATGCCTTCAAAATTCCCACCATTGTAGTTGATAGGTGTCCAGGTGGTTCCTCCATCTAGGGTTTTAAAAGCTTGGTTACTTGTGTTAGTAGCGACGCCTACATTGTCATCTAGAAATTTAATAAACTCTGTGTTTCCTGTTGTGGTATCATGAGTCCAGCCGGTTCCAGTTTGAAAACGATAAATCCCATCGCTTGCAAAAAAGTTACCGCCTACTACAAAAAAGTCATCTCTAGATTTCAACCAGACGTCTTTGGCAATAAATTGCTGTGTAATATTAGGTCCAGTGATGTTTGTCCAAGTATCTCCAAAATCATCAGAATAACTCACACGATTGATATTAAAGTTAGTGGTGAGCGCTTCACCATTTTCTTTGAGCTGCACTGCATAATAACCACCACTTACGGTTTTGCGCTCCCAAGAAACACCAGCATCTGTAGTACGGTACATAACATCTCTAAAGACAGCACTACCATTATTTCCTATTCCAACGATAAGCCCAGTATTGCTGTTTGCAAAAGAGGCTTGTTCTAGGTCGCTCATAGTAAAGTCTTCTAAGTGACTGTTCCACGTAGTGCCATTATCTGTAGATTGAAGTACGATTTCTTCACTACCTATGTATAAAATAGAAGGAGTTCCTGCGATACTATACAAATCATCTCTTCCTAGATCTTGTAGACTCCACGTTTGTCCTAGATCGTTACTATTTAAAACTATACCATCATTTCCTACTATGTAATATTGATTATTGATATAATCTACATCATTAAGCTGCTCATTTGTTCCACTGGTAGCAGTATTCCAAGTAACGCCGGCATCGTTAGTATAAAAAATGAATCCTCCAGAGGCTATTAATATGCCGTCATTAGCACTAGAAAAAGTAATTTTATGCAATGGCCAGAAATCTTGAATGGGCAGTATGATAGGATTCCAAGTAGTACCACCATCTGTAGTGCTTAAAAAAGTACGGTCATCTCCACATGCAAAACCGTTGTTACTATCTAAAAAATAGACGTCATTTATGTTTTCTGTAGTACCGGTAGTTTGTCTAGTCCAGTTGTTACCGCCATCAATGGTTTTCCATATTTCTCCATTTCCTCCGGACACATAACCTTCTAATTCATTAAGGAAAAATATACTGGTTAATCTAAAGGATAGTACGGGAAACTGCTGTGATGTCAGAAATTTATCAGTCGATTTAATCACTCGGTTATTTGCTACTAGGTAAGCGAGGTTGTCGTTTAATACTTGCATGTCAAATCCTTGACCGTTTCCTTCTAGTCTGTAGCTTGCACCGCCATTTTCACTAACGTACATTCTATTGAGTAGATTGCTTTTATCAAACAAGAAAATACTACCATCTGGCGAGATATCTATTTCTGTAATATCAGAGATATTTTTTATAGGAGTTCTATAAATCCAATCTTGAGCTTGAACAGCAGAGGTAGCAATCAGGAAAGCAATAACTAATAATAGAGGTTCCCTTTTCATAGCGTTTATTTTCTTCAAATATAGTTAGTTAGTCCGTAGAAGTAAAAAACCGCTGTTGCAACCTTCCGGATGCAATAGCGGTTTATTTTATTTATTTACGCTTTCGCGAAAGCGAGATCATTACTATCCTATAACCATTGTTTCCAAGGCACTATCGATAACACTAGTATAAAGGCAAGTGTATAAAAAATAGCCAGCATCTTGAATTTACCATTGCTTACTATTTTCTTTTTGTGTTTAGAATAACCTACAGTTAATAATGCCACAGCGATAATCATGGTTAGTGGATGTTCTAATGCGAGCAAACGGATGCCTCTAGATTCTGGTGTCATTAATCCTCCAAAATCTTCTAAAAGCATAGAAAAATAGGGTCCTACAAACCAAAGTGCTAAACCTAACAACAGTTGAATATGAGTTACGATCAAGCCTACTAAGGCGAGACTAAAATCTTTGTTACCAAATTCTTTTTTACCGAAAAAGCCTATGAGTGCATTTACAGTAGCAACTAGTAAAACTAATAAAAGTAAGTAAGCCCAACCTGAGTGAGCAGATTTAAGAATGGAATACATATCAATAATTATTTGATTCAAAAATAATCCAAAAACAAAGAACCCTACTCGTTTTGAGTAGGGTTCTTATAAATAATTTTAATTAATATTCTTTCTTTAGAAAGAATATCTCATAGGTTTCTTAGTTAAAGATATATCTAAGACCTACTTGCATTTGCCATCTTGAAGAACGTGTACCAGCGTCATCAAAACTTGTGAATGTTTCTGAGAAGTTAGGGTTGAAAGAGAATTCTGGATCAACACCATTACGCTCTACAGTTACAACACCTACATTTCCAAAACTTGAGTTAACAAATTCTTGCTTACCCCAATCCTTGTTCAATAGGTTGAAGAAGTTAAATACGTCAAGAGAAACCTGGAAAGTGTGCTTCTTATCATTAAGGTTTAAACTGAAATCTTGAAGAACTTTCAAGTCTACGATGTGGTTCCATGGACCGCGGTCACCGTTACGCTCTGCATATTTTCCTCTACGCTCACTAAGGTAGTCGTTGCTCTCGATATAAGCATCAAGTGCAGCCCATTGCTCAGCAGCTGTGAAACCGTTGTTATCTACAAGGTTGATCTCACTTTGATCTCTTGGAATGTAGAATAAAGCGTTGTCATTTGAATCATCGTTTAAGATATCACGTCCTTGGTATGTATAGTTGATACCGTTACCTTGCTGTCCATTATAGAACATACCGAAGGTAGTTTTAATATTCTCATTCCACTTGATCTCATAAGATGCGTTTGCAGAAATTCTGTGACCAAAGGCAAATTGAGAATTACCAATACCAGCTGTGTTTTTACCGTTAACAGTTACGACATTTCTCCACTGAGAACTGTTTTGAGAAGAAGTTCCTTCAAAAATAGATTTACCTTGACCGTAAGAGTAAGAAACCTGACCGCCGAATCCATTTTCAAATGGCTTAGAGATACTAAAAGTACCGTTGTAAGACCATCCTTCATTAGTGTTAGTACCTAAAATAATTCTAGTGTAAGTAGGGTCTATTTCATCACCACGATCATAGAATGGACGTCCATCTTCATTGTTCAAAGATGCTGTTGGGTCTTTTAAGTTTAAGTTTTGATAGAAAACGTTGTTGATAGTAGAGTTGTATAAGAAGTCTGCACTAACAATTAATCCCCAAATATCAGTCTTCTGATCGATACCGATGTTGTACTTCATTACCTGTGGTAATTTGAAGTCTGGAGCAAAGATGTCTATCTGTCCACCGTTTGCACCACTTCCTGGAGCTGGAGCACCATTAAGAGGCTGGTTGAATGGGTCTGCAACAAATGTTTGAGAACCGAAAGCAGCAGTACCACCTACAGCGATACCATTGTTATTATAAGTTCCTCCAGGCCATACTAATGGTATTCTTGAAGTAAAAATACCTAATCCACCACGTATTTGAGTTTTTCTATCTCCATTTACATCCCAGTTAAATCCTGCTCTCGGAGAAACGTGAATTTGGCTCTTTATTGCCTTACCTACACGTGCGCCTTGAAGATCTTTACCTTCTGCTTCTAATAGAGCAACAGTTCTATCGTTGAAGTCATCATTTACTTGACCATCTTCAAAGAATGGTACGTCAAAACGTACACCGTAAGTAAATTTAAAGTTATCAGTTATACTCCATTGATCTTGAGCATATAAACCTAATTGAGAATAGTTAAATGCAGCTGCCGCATTTTGAATATCATCTCCTGTAGTTCCTGCTGGGTCAAGCAAAGAATACGAGTGGAAATAAGAGTCAGCAAGAGCATCATTTGATGGGTCATTATCAAAATAAGTATTGAAATCTGCAAGTGAATCAAATTGATACTGTCCATAGTTTTGTCTTACAAAAACGTTTCTTATGTCATAGTTTTCAAAGTTACCACCGAAAGTCATATTGTGAGCTCCTTTAGAAACTTCAAAGTTATTTGTTACAGTGAAAATCTTTTGCTCAAGAATGTTTGCAGTAGAGAATGCTTCAGAACCGAATGTGATAGAACCATCACCATCATCAATACTAACTCTAGGGAAAGGGTTTCCTAGTGGATCACGGTTGTCATTAACAGAAGTATAACTTACGATTAAGTTATTAGATAAATTTCTACCATTAGTAGTATTCCACTCAAGAGTAGTAAAATTAGTTTCAGACGGGAAAAAGATTCCTGCATTAGCAAAATTGATAGATCTGCTACCACTTTGGTTTGGAGAGATAGATTCACCTTTAACATAGTTGTGCTTTGCAGTAATAGTGTTCTTATCATCAATGTTGTAGTCTAATTTAATAGTGAATTTTTCACTATTTAATTCTGTTACAGTATTTTCATAACCACCTGGGTTGTAACCAAACTGGCTGATCAAGTTATCTCTTAGAGTATTAATATCTGCGATACTACTATCACCACCGTAAGAGTCTGCTTGAAATGGTCTAGGCTCTTCTTCTCTTTGAATTTCTGTATTAACAAAGAAGAATAATTTATCCTTAATGATAGGTCCTCCTACACGTACACCATAAAGATTTGCTGTAAAGTCATCAAGCTTTTCTCTACTAGGTGCTGGGTCAGCGCCGTTTAAACGATCTGCCTGATCAATAATTGCTTGTGGAGTTTTACCAGCTAGATCTTCATTACGAGTGTAGAAATAAGCACTTCCTTTAATTTCATTTGTACCAGAACGAGTAATTGCGTTAATCGCACCACCAGTAAAACCTGATTGACGCACATCAAATGGTGCTACATTTACTTGAAAAGACTCAATAGCATCTATTGATATAGGATTTACACCTATCTGACCACCGTTAGTTCCAGATCCTGCAAGACCAAAAACGTCATTGTTTACCGCACCATCAATAAAGATAGAGTTGTAACGATTGTTTTGACCAGCGATAGAAATAGCTCCACCTTCTGATACATCAGCTTGTGGCGTTTTTCTTAAGAAATCACCTATACCTCTTGTTACAGAAGGCATTGTGTTGATTTCACGTTGTGAGATGTTAGTTTCTGTACCTGTTTTACCAGAATCAAAAATACCATCTCTAACAGCATTAATTACAACAGCGTCCAAAGCATTAGACTCATCAGTCATAGTTATACTTATTCTTTCAGACTCACCTAATTGTAAATAGATGTTTTCTAATTTCTCCTCATTTTTACCTACATAGGTAATCGTGATGGTGTAAGGACCACCTACACGCATGTTAGAAATACGGTAATAACCTTCTATGTCAGTAGAAGTAGCATAGTTAGTTCCTGTTGGGCCATGCAATGCTTGCACTGTTGCACCTAACAAAGGTTCTTCGGCATTGTCCATCATTTCCATGATACGACCGTTAATACTCGAGGTAGTTACCTGAGCACTTACTGCCATGGAACTTATAAAAAGTCCAATCGTAAATAAAAATTTTAATGATCTGTTCATTTCAGAATTTGTTTAGTTTGATTTTGCAAAAGTACACCCTAAACAACCATTCTAATATTAAGCTAACATTAAGAAGTAAAACACTAATTAACATTAATTAATTGAAAAACAGATTTATAACTATTTAACTGAGTAAAATCTTTGTAAAAGTTGTGTTGTGCTAGCATCATGAGCGTCAGATTGTGACTTTTCTATGTCGTTTAGTATACGATCTGCTAGAACTTTACCTAATTCAACACCCCATTGATCATAACTATAAATGTTCCAGATAACTCCTTCAACAAATATTTTATGTTCATACATAGCTACTAACTTACCTAAACTTCTAGGAGTAAGTTCATCTATTAGAATGGTAGTGGTAGGCTTATTACCTGTGAATACTTTAAATGGAGTAAGCTTTTTGATATCATCTTCAGATTTTCCTGAAGATTGTAAATCGCTCTCAACCTCTTCTTTGGTCTTACCATTCATTAATGCTTCCGTTTGAGCAAAGAAATTTGCCATGAGCTTATTATGGTGATCAGGCTGGTGGTATTTCGCTTTCGCGAAAGCGATAAAATGAGCAGGAATCAACTTTGTTCCCTGGTGAATTAATTGAAAAAAAGCATGTTGTGAGTTAGTTCCTGGTTCTCCCCAAACTATATTTCCTGTTTCATAATTTACTGAATCACCATTGCGATCTATGCTTTTACCATTACTTTCCATTATGGCTTGCTGTAAATATGCTGGTAATCTATGCAAATATTGCGTGTATGGAATTATGGCTTCACTTTGTGCTTTGAAAAAATTATTATACCATATAGTCAATAAAGCCAGTTGCACAGGAATGTTTTTTTCAAAAGAAGAGTTTTTAAAATGCTCATCCATTTCATGTGCTCCATCTAGCAGTTCTTGAAAATTTTTAGTGCCTACTCCTAATGCTACAGACATTCCTACGGTGCTCCAGAGTGAAAAACGACCACCTACCCAATCAAACATTGGGAAGATATTTTCTTGATCGATTCCAAAATCAACAGCTCTTTGCACATTACTACTTACTGCTATAAAATGTTGTGAAACCGCTTCTTCATTTACTTTTTTAATGAACCAATTTCTAATGGTTGTAGAATTAGTCAGAGTTTCTTGTGTGCCAAATGATTTTGAAACGATTACAAAAAGTGTAGTTTCTGGATTGATTTTTTTAATAACCTCTTCTACATGATCACCTTCAACATTAGAAACAAAATGTAATGTCATGTCATTTTTATAAGCCTGTAAAGCTTCATAAATCATAACAGGACCTAAGTCGCTACCACCTATACCTATATTTACTATGGTATCAAATTTTTGACCGTTTGCTGCGGTAATTTTACCATCATTTACTGCATCTACAAAAGCAAACATTTTTTCTTTACTTGCAAGAGCAGCAGCTACTTTTTCTCCTTCTTTAGAACTAGTATCCTGAGTTCTTAATGCGGTATGTAGAACAGCTCTCTTTTCTGTAGCATTAATTTTATCACCATTAAAATAAGAATTAATGGCTTCACTTAGCTCGCATTCCTTTGCTAGGTCAGTAAGTTTTTGCTGCGTTTCTTTGGTGATAAGATTCTTAGAAAGGTCTACTAGAAAATCACCTTCATTGATGGTAAGTTCATTAGCTCTATTAGGGTTGAGAGCAAAAGCTTCTCTTAAGTTCAAGTTTTTTACGTTTGTAAAATGTTCTTTAAGAGTTTTCCAAGCTGCGGTAGATGTAGGATTGATATTTTTCATAGCGTTCTAGTTTCTAAGAATTGGTAGGGACAAGTTAGTTTAGAGAATGTCTTCAACACCTTTAAAAGGTACTTGATCTATCTCATCTTTAAGTGGTGCGATAAACTGTAAGTAATCCTCCATTTTATCTTTAGGTAAAGGGTCTGCACTAGGTAAATTTTGTTTGTATGGATCTACCTGACGGCCATTTACCCAAAATCGATAACATACATGAGGACCAGTTGCCAGTCCTGTACTTCCTACTGTTCCTATGACTTGACCTTGTTTAACACGCTGGCCTACTTTTACCTTACGTTTAGTCATGTGCAGGTATTGAGTAGAGTAGGTGCCATTGTGTTTGATCTTAACATAATTACCGTTACCGCCAGTGTAGCTAGATTTAGTAACTACTCCATTTGCTGTTGCAACAATAGGTGTTCCATATGCAGCGGCATAATCTGTTCCTTTATGAGCTTTCCATCTTTTTTGAACAGGATGGAATCTTCTTTTAGTAAATCTAGAGGATATTCTAGAATAATTTACTGGTGCTTTTAAGAAAAAGCTTCTTAATGTTTTACCATTTTCATCGTAATAATCGCTGATTCCAGTAACAGAGTCTGTCACATAATCAAAGGCGTAAAATGGTGTTTCATCAGTTTCAAAAACGGCGGCTTCTATAGATTCAATGCCTGCGTAAATAGAATCGTTGATATATCTCTCTTTATATATCATTTTAAAGCGATCTCCTTTTTGAAGCTTAAAGAAATCTATAGACCATCTATAAATGTCAGATAATTCATATATCGCACTCAAGCCTAATCCTTCCTCTGCCATTGCCTCAGAAAGTGTAGAATTTATAATGCCACTAGCTTTTTTTCTTTTATATGTTATGGGGTGTTTATCTTTATAAGCTGCCAGAGTATCGTTAAAATTAACTACCACGTAGTCTAACTTACTAGGCTCATAAATAAATGCCTCTGGTGTACCTATACTATCTTTTCTTTTTAAAATTTTAAAGGGTTTACCTGCTTGTATCCTACGTAAGTCATAGATTTCATTCAGTCTTTTGGCAGTTTGATAAGCGCTTTGTCCTTCTACAATGTGTTGTATTATTAAATCATTAAAGGTAGCACCACTCTTTACGGTATCTGCTACTATTTCATATTCATTAAGGTCAAAACCGTATTTAATCATAGGTTCTTCCACAACTGGTACGACTGGAGCTACAGGATCTAGATCTTTATCATCTTTTTTGCAGGAGATGATGCTCAAACCTATAAATAATGAAGTAGCAATAATTTTTTTGATCATTTATTTTGTGTTTAATACATGATTAACCCATTCTTTTCCCCAGTCACCGTGCTCTTGCTCATTCCATAGAGATGGGAAAAATGATATTTTTTGAAAACTAGGTGGTAGAAATTCTTTCCAATTCGTACCGCCGGTGGCTTGTACCGCATGTCCTTCTTTGCGCAAATAACGATGCGCTGCACCAGTGTGCATTAGTTTCCAGTTGATGTTTACATTCTGATCGAGTGAGCGCAATGTCTCCAGTAATTTTGGAGTTTTTTCTTCATCTGGCAAAGAATTAAATCGTTGATTCAAATTGGTGTTTTTAACTTCGGCAGCGATTCTTAAAAACCTAGGAGTATAACGTTTTTCAAATTGTTTTAGTGTCAATGTTTTTTCTCCAGTGTACATGTCTATTCCACCTTTTTTCCAGTATATATGTTCATATAAATCCTCGTTAGTATTATCTATTCCGCTTTCGCGAAAGCGAGACCTAACTGATGGATGTACTAGGTTTAAAAGGTCTGTACTGTAAAATTCTATCATTCTAAATTGCGCACTCTGGAAACCGCTAGCTGGGAGAAGTGACATTCTGAATTTGAGAAACTGTTCTCTCTCCATTCCTTTAATCATTACTTCAAAGGAGTTAATCAGAATCTTAAAATATCTATTGATGCGTACTGCTTTTTCATGAAAGTAAGCTCCAGTGAGATGCTCATTTTCTATA
>MAAC01016737.1_pt1 | contig 23410 bp, 20 predicted proteins | sample 1115981 | NCBI WGS metagenome assembly MAAC01 (sample SAMN04961126, study PRJNA320927) | seawater metagenome | isolation source: sample BD02T64 sea water enriched with oil for 64 days | place: USA:Gulf of Mexico | collected 2013-07-27
TGAACACTGGCTACATGCCACGCGGCAAAGGTCGTGCTCCTAAACAAGTAGTGCCAGATGGAGATGTTACAAAAGAGCAACTATTGCTCAAACTAGAAAAAGTAAAAGCAAGTATTAATGGTTTAAAATCAATAAAAAAAGATAAAACCTTTAAACACCCACTTTTTGGCTGGTTAAATTTAAAGGACACTATAAAGTTCATGGGAATTCATACCCATCATCACATTAAAATAATAAGAGATATTTCTAAGCAATAGTTCAATTAATGGAGAAGAGTAGCAATCCTATTCTTCCTCGTCTTTTACTTTGGGAACAAATAGTGAGGCTCTTTCTAACAGTTTCTCTGAGACTTTAAAGTTAGCACTAAATAAGTAAGAGGAGTCTTCTCTTGCATGCTGAAAATAGGCCGTTTTTGCCCAGCGTAAATCTGTTGCTTTTTTCAAAAACTTTTCATGAGATAAAATATGTACTACCTCATCATTTTTCCAGACTAGAATTTTATAAATCCCTATACCGTTTTGTGCGCACCTTTCTATGACCTCTTTAAAGTCTGCTGCAGGAAATAAATAAACTTGATCTTCTTTTTGAGTAAAATTAAGATCCTTAAAGACCAGTTGAGTAAAAAATTGTTCTATTTCCATTCATTTATTTTTTGAAAAGGCAAAGGTACTTCTATCCTAATTGAATTGACGCTTTTATATGATATAGATTTTATGGTAAATGTTCCGCTTTCGCGAAAGCGGAATTAAGATCCCTGTTCTAAGATATCATTTTTAAGTAGAACTACTATTATCAAATTGTGCTTTTACATGAGGCTTATTTAAATCTAATAAGGTAAATATGCCTAAAAGAATTCCTAAAACACCAGTAATACAATTGATGACTGCAATGGTAAAAACAAAATTGTAATTACGACGCTCTCTCAAATATTTACTAGCGAGAATAGTTAAAACACCTAAGGCTATGGTGATTATAAAGCCTATACCACCTATTATTACTATAAAAGTGCCAGGATTAAAAGGCATATCTGTTTCATGATCCATAGGTGCAAACATTAATGCAGAACCTAAAAAGATGTATAGTAAAAACAGTAACGATAATAGAATAGTTAGAATTCCCTTTACTAGATGCAAGGTTGCAAAGGTGTCTATATTATCAGTAGGCATATAACTTTGGTATTGCTGCTGGTAGTGTTGTTGCTGGTCTGAGTTTTCCATGATGAAAGTGTTTATGTATAGGTATCATAATTTCAATCGTTGTTACATAATTTATCATTTACTAATCAATGTGAATAAAAGCGGTTTCTACGTATCAAATCTTATCGGTGCAATTATCTGTCAAAATCCTACCTTTGCAACATGTCAGAAAATACAGGAATACGTATCAATAAATATCTAAGCGAGCAAGGTTTTTGTTCAAGACGTGCTGCAGATAAACTTATAGAGCAAGAACGAGTAACTATTAATGGAAAAGTACCTGAAATGGGTACTAAAGTGATGCCAGATGATCAGGTTGCAGTAGATGGTGAGGCCATTTCAAAAAAGAAAGAAAAACCGGTCTATCTCGCTTTTAATAAACCTGTAGGCATTGTATGTACGACAGACACTCGCGTAGAAAAAGATAATATCATAGACTTCATCAATTATCCTACTCGTATTTTCCCTATCGGTAGACTTGATAAAATGAGTGAAGGACTTATCTTCTTAACAAACGATGGAGATATAGTAAATAAAATATTACGTTCTCGTAATAATCATGGTAAGGAATATATAGTCACCGTAGATCGCAGCATTGATGACCGTTTTATACAAAGAATGTCTTCAGGTATTCCTATACTAGATACAGTTACTAAAGAATGTGAAGTAGAGCAAATAGGTCGCAAAACATTTAGAATAGTACTTACACAAGGATTAAACAGGCAAATACGTCGTATGTGTGAATATTTAGATTATCGTGTGACAAAACTGAAACGAGTGCGCATCATGAATGTAACATTAGACATTCCTCATGGTACTTATCGAGATTTAACAAAGGAAGAACTTCAAGAACTTGATAGACTTACTAGTCAGAGCTCTAAAACGCTAAATTAGATAAATTTCAAGTAAAATAGTATAGAAGTAATAGCAACCTTTATATCTTTATTACATCTTATAAAATTAAAATTCATGAAAAAGGTACTTCTATTTACTTTTCTATTGCTTTCTGTTTATTCGTATTCTCAAATGAATAAAGAGCAAAGAATTGATAGCTTATTCACAGCGATGAATCAAAACAATGAATTTAACGGTGTGGTACTTTTTGCAGAAGATGGTAATATCATTTTTAAAAAAGCATACGGATATGCCAACTTTGAAACTAATGAACCGCTCTCTACTGAATCAATTTTTGATCTAGCTTCTGTTTCAAAACAATTCACTGCAATGGGAATTGTTATCTTAAATGAACAAAGAAAGTTAGAAATACAAGATCCCATTTCAAAGTATCTTCCATCTTTAAAGTTTTATCCTACCATTACTATAGAGAACTTGTTAACTCATACCTCAGGACTACCAGACTACATGGAGCTTATGAGTGAAAATTGGGATCATAGTAAAATTGCGACTAACAATGATGTTATAGAAATGATGGCACTTAAAAAGCCGGATTTACTGTTTGAACCTGACTCCAAGTATGAGTATTCTAATACGGGCTATCTCCTACTCGCAAGTATTATTGAAAAAGCTTCAGGAATGAGCTACGAGGATTTTCTATCAAAGCATATTTTTCAACCCTTAGAAATGAATGCGACTGTAGTTCATAGACCTAGGTATGCTCCAAAAAAAATTACTAATATGACCAAAGGTCACGTAAATGGCACTGAAGGTGATCCAGTTATAATAGATAGTTATGGTACAGATCAAGTTGCCTATTTTCTAGATGGAATAGTAGGCGATGGAATGGTAAACTCTACGGTAGACGATTTATACAAATGGGATCGTGCCTTGTACACTGACAAATTAGTCTCTCCTAGAAATAAAGACAAAATCTTTACACCGCACGTTCTGAGCAATGGTAAATTAACCAATTATGGATATGGGTGGCAATTGAGAGATCATGAAAAATATGGTAAAACCATAGGACATTCAGGTGCATGGGCAGGTTACTTGACTTATATTGAAAGGCACGTAGATAAAAATAAGACCTTCATCTTTTTGCAAAACACCTCTTTAATGACTACTGGTAATCCAGTGCTCAACAGTCGTAAAATTTTATACAATGAACCTATTGAAATAATCAAATTCGTTAAGAAGGAATATACTTTAGACGAACTGAAATCTTATACGGGCGTTTATAAAAATGCTGCTATTGCTATGGATATTACAATCGCTATAGATGGTAATCAACTAACAGGACAAGCAACGGGACAAGGCGCTTTTCCTTTAGATAGTTATGAAGATCATAAGTTCAAATTTGATCCCGCAGGAATTACCATCATCTTTAGTGATGATAAAAATTCTTTTAAAATCAAACAAGGAAGTAATATTACTTTATTTACAAAGTCCTGATATGACCGTATAAAACGTTGATACGTGCCTAAAATTAAAATTTGTTAAAGTCCATTCACAATTTCATGAAATCTCAAATCCTTGCTCAACGTTTTGATGATGTAATTTTTAATGGAAAGCACATAGCCGGCACAAATTATCATGCATTTCTTCAAGAGATTGATTATGAAACAGCAACTTCTCAAGCTCTTCACGTTAACAGTATTGCGCACTTAACAAGACACGTTCATTATTACATAAATGGAGTTGCTTATGCGTTGCAAACCGGTCATTTGAAAATTAGAGATGCATATAGTTTTGATTTCGCACCTCTTCAACAAGAAATAGAATGGAATCATGTAAAATCTGAGTTTTTTAAAGATGCCACGACTTTGTCTCAACTTATTAAAGGAACAAATGAATTTAAACTATCACTTCCATTTATAAATGAGAAATATGGCTCGTTAGAACATAATATCAATATGATGGTAGAACATTGTTATTACCATCTCGGGCAAATGATTCTTTTATCTAAGATCCATACTAGTTCTAGTACAAATTAAAAAGAACTAAAGTTAACTGCAACTCTTATAATATAAAACTATAAGTTTTGAGGCACTAGTGCAAGACTGTTAAATAATCGTGCTTTAGAGCTTAATAACTTCACTCCTACTTCAAGCCTTTTAAGACTGGATTCAATCAATTTATTTTCTCTAGAATTAATTAAAAAGAGTGAACTATCACCTAAGTTAAACTTTCTAATTTCTGCATTTAGCATTCTTTGAGAATCTTCTACAATTTCTTGAGTAATATCATTTTGTATGGAGTATGATTCTATCTCACTGAAAATTGCTTTCACCTTATTCTCAATAGCAAGAGACGTTGCCATCACATCAAATTCTGCGTCTTGTAACTTGATTTCGGCTAGTTTAACATCACCTCTTTCTTTTCTTAGGAACAATGGAGTAGAAAATTTTATACCAGCTTTATAATCATTAGAGTTATAAGAACTTGTATTGTTCCAGTCAGGCGATATAAAATTATAATTTGCTTCTAATTTAGGTAATAATTTATTTGCTTTTAACTGCCTTTCCACTTCTAACTGATCCATTTTGAGTCGTAATGCCAAAATCTTAGGATGATTTTCAATGGTAAATAAATCGAGCGATTGCCCCATAATTTCTAGTGCAGCATCTACCTGAGAAATAAGGTCTGCTTCTGGAACTACGTTATCTTGAAGTTCTACTGGAACTCCATCAATCCATAAATAATTAGAAAGCTCCAGTCTCTTTTTGATAAAATCAATTTTAGCTTGTTCAAATCCTAGCAAACGCTTCTTAACAGCAATACGTGCCTCAACAGAATCGATCACCGCTTTATCACCGACTTCTACACTACGTTTGATCGCGTTGAGTCTGATCTGAGAGTTTTCTAGAATTTCTTGAAATAATTCTCGCTCTCTTGCAGCCTGCCACCATTCAAAGTAAACTTCAGTTGCATCAAACAAGACAGCATTTACCAGTAAATCTCTTTCTGACTGAGTTTGCTGTCTAAATAGTTTTGCTTTTCTCAAAGTAGCCATGCGGTCATTTATCCACAATCCTTGACCTAATTGAACTGTAACACCAGCACTGTATAAACCATCTTCTGGCACTGTTAATGAAGGGTCTAAAAATGCTCCTTCATTGCGCTCTGCACCAGCCTTAAACTCAACTCCGTACCATGTAGGAATTTTAAATGCTCCTTTTAATTCATCATAATATTCTGTCCCTTTGAAGTCCTTGCGATCATAGTCTACTTCTATTTTAGGATCAAATCCACCTCGAGCTTTAAGCAATTGCGCTTGCCCTTGATCGATTATAAGTCCAGCTTGCTTTACTACAGGATGATGCTTTTTTACATAGCCCAAATATTCTTTAAGACTCATAATAACGGTAGAATCTTGCAAGGTATTTTGAGAGCTTAGTTGTGGTGTTTGCTTTCGCGAAAGCGGACTAGCTACCAACTTTAATCCTGATAATAGAACTAAGAATATAATCAAGTAAGAAATTTTATTATTTCTTATCATTCTTTTTATTTTTTGATGTTTCTGGAGTGTAATAATTAGGTGGAAAACCATTTAATTTACGCCATATTTCATACCAAATAGGCACATCTTCTAATAGTGCGATAGTGTAAGCGCCAGAGCCTGGACGCAAAGCTTCTGGCCATTTATTATCTTCTTCATCTGGAGCAAGAAGAATGCGGTATTTTCCTTTTTCTTCTGTAATAAAAGTTTCTACAGCAATTACCTCTGCGCCATAGGTACCATAAGAAGCATTAGGCCATCCAGAAAAAATTATTGCTGGCCATCCATCAAACTGTACGCGTACTTTCTCACCGACGTGCATTAATGGTAAGTCTATAGGATCTACAAAAGTTTCCACAGCGAGGTCATAGTTAAGTGGCATAATGTTGATGAGAGGTTCTCCATCTTTAAAGGTTTCCCCTTTACCAGCTTTTATAGCTTTATTAAGGTAGCCGTCTTGAGGTGCTGTTACAAAATAAAGGTCGTTGCGTATTTGATAATTGGTTCTATCGGTTTCTAGCTTGCTAACTTCTGCCTCTACACCTAACTGGCTGGATTGAGCTGTAAATTGATCACTACGTGCTTTTTGAATTTTCTCAGCATACTCTTGAATGATTCGGTTTAGTTCGATTTCTGCATTGATTAATTCATTTTTACTCTGTAATAATTTTTGTTCTTTTTCTGCTCTTTTCGCAAGTGTAGATTGTGCTTTGAGATTCTTGTTTTCTACCTCAACAGGAGATTTAATTCCATCTTTCTCAAGGCTCACAGTACGCTCATACTGTTTTTGAGCTATTAACTGATCGTTAATAGCAGCAACTAAGGCCGTACTGTCCTGAATGATCTTCATTTCGGCCTGCTTGTATTTGTTTCTTGCTTGGTCTAATTTAAGTTCTCTCTCACGATTGAGCGCTCCTATCTGTCCATCTAAAGCTCTAATCTTTTCTCGATAAGATTCAACACTTGCTGATTTTGCATCTATTTGTTGACCGGTACGAGCAACAATATTAGGATCAAAGTACTCACTTTTTACCTCGCTGATTCTAAGAATGGTATCGCCTTTCATTACACGATCACCTTCTCTCACATACCACTCTTCTATCTGACCAGCTATGGGAGACTGCAAAGTAAGTGGACGTTGTGCTGGAGTGAGCGTTGTTACAAAGCCTTTACCGTTTATATTTTGAGTCCAAGGGAAGAAGAGAAGAATAAATGCAAAAATTGCAAATCCTCCTAAAAAACGATTGAAAAGCTTATAATGCCTTCTTTTGAGCACACGTCTACCTGCCTTAAAGTTATTTAAACTTAAGGAATCTACTATAGGATTGTTAGATATATTAAGCATAACTATTGATCTAATATTAATTTACCGTTATGAAGAGTTACTAGTCTACCGCAACGTTTTCTCCATTCCATATTCTGACTTACCACAACGAGAGACCATCCATTTGAAGGATCTGTAAGGAAGTCCATGATTCTTTTTGCCTCGTCCTGATCAAATTGATCTAATGGATCTTTTAAAATTAAAATCTTAGGATTTCTTACTATACTACGAGCGAGAATAATCTTTTTTGATACTGTATAACTCAGTTGTTTTCCTTCTGGAAATACAATCGTCTCCAGCCCATGAGGCAACTTTTTTAGGAATGGGTTTAGTCCTACTTTCTCAAGCGCCCAATAAATGCGACTATCTTCTAAGGAGTCATCACCAAATGTGATATTATCTCTCAGTGTTCCTTCAAATGGAGTTTCTTCAGTTAAAGACTGACCTAGATTAGATCTATAATAATTTAAATCCAGTCCTCGCAAATCTGAGTTATTGATATAAATACTACCATTAGATGGTTCAATAATTCCAGCAATAAGCCTTAATAATGTCGCTTTACCACTACCATTTGCACCATTAATTAAAATAGTGCATGTTTCAGATATTTTAAGAGACACCTCGTCTAGAATAGGTTGTGTCCTATCCGGTACAGCATAAGTTACATTATCTAACTCAACGGTAAAATTTTGTTCAATGCCAAATGGTTTTTCTCCAGATTGTGGTTCTAATTCTCGATCTACTACTTGAGCAATTTTTTCTAAAGAGGTAAGCATATCATAGAATGACTCTAGGCCAGATATGATTTTTTCTACCGCTCCTATGATAATTAAAATGATCAACTCTGCCGCAACAAATTGTCCAATGTTCATTTCTTGACTTAGTACTAATAAACCACCTATTATAAGTAATCCAGCAGTAATAAGTACTTTAAAACCTATCATTTGAATGGCCTGGATTATAAGTATTTTAAAGTGCTTTTCTCGATAATTCAAATAACCTGAAACAAGCTCATCATTTTTATCTACTGCATGACTAGTTGCACCAGATAACTTAAAGCTTATTAAAGATCTTGCTATCTCTTGCAACCAGTGCGCAACTTTATACTTACTTTTTGATTCTTGAAGGCTGGTTTCTAAACCTTTCTCTGCGGTATATTTGAATAAGAAATAGGCTAAAACAACTAATAAGACCCCATAAATAATGAAAAATGGATGATAAAAGGATAACAACAACAATCCAAAAACAATTTGCAACAACGCCGTAGGGTAATCTACTAAGAGCTTAGACAAGCTTTTTTGAATAGTAAGTGTATCAAAAAAGCGATTTGCCAGTTCTGGTGGATAGAATCCTTGCAGTGCGCTCATTTTGATTTTAGGAAAACGATAGGCAAAATCAAAAGACGCTCTTGTAAAAATCTTTTGTTGAATGTTCTCAGTTATGCGTATTTGCATGATTTGCAACACTCCACCAAAACCTACTCCTAGTGTAACTAACACGACTAATAGTATCCATGAAGTACTAATTTGAGCACCTTGAATTAAATTAATAATAGCTTGAATACCTAATGGTAAAGATAGTCCTACGATACCAGCAAAAATGGCGTAGTAAAAGATTTGCTTAACATCCTTTTTATCTACCTGTAGCATGCGTAACAATCGCTGCCATGATGTTAATATATTTTTATTTTTTTCCATTATTGATTATAAGTTGTTCTACAAGATCTAAAAAATAGGACGTAGGTGTTATTTTTTTATTACAATCTGTAATACCTGAAAAGTGCTCTTTTAAAAAATGTTGATGTAAAGCTCCATCGATTATCATACTGCTCAAAGAGGATGGAAATTTATAACTTCCATTAACGGCAACTATTAAATCTTTAAGTCTCATCACAAGTCTTTTGTAGATAGCAAAATAACCATCTTTATTCTCTTTATCTACCTCTTTAGTAAGATAAGATTTAGAATATTCTGCAATGACTATTTTATTGAGCAATACCTCATTAATATGACTAAAACTAGAATCTTGAGTCACCTCTTGTGTAAGTATTTCTACTCCTTTAATTAACTTATCTTGTGGTGAAGTTATAATCATTGTTTGCAATACAAGCTGGTACTCTAACCAGCTCCAGTACCATGAAGTAAGATATAATAAAAGCTTGTGCTTATTTTCAAAATATCTATAAATAGAACTCTCATTAGACTTAATAGCAGCACCTAATTTTTTAAAAGTAAATTGCTCAAATCCTAACTCATAGATCATTTCTATACTATGTTTAACAATCCTTTTACCTAGATCTGAACTTTCAGGATCCTTAACATAGATTTTATCATTGATCTCAACTTTCAAATTTTTAAGAAGCGTTTCCATATAACTACGTATTCTAGCCAAATTTAATAGTAATACTATCAAATAATAGTATTGTTATGATTAATTAACAAGAATTTTACTTTTGTTATCCTTAATCTCCTGTAAATCAATCAAAGGACATAAAAAAACCTCAGCTTTCACTGAGGTCGTTTAAAGTATATAGCGGTTTACTTCTTTATTAATTTTGACGTAAATGATCGATCACCTATTTTTAATTTTGCTAGGTATATTCCTTGATCTAATCCTGACACATCAATTTGCAGATTATTTTGTGTCAGCTTTCGCGAAAGCGTAACACGTCCACGTACATCATACAACGTAAGAATACCGTCGATTAAAACATCATTATAATTAATTGTAAAGTGGTCGCTAGCCGGATTAGGTGACATACTAAATAAGCTTTGCTCCACATCAGGACTACTTAAAGGAGTGCGAAAGGTACTTGTAAAGGTGTTAGTTATTATAGCTGGATTGAAATCAAAATAAATCTCTGCAGTATTAGGTACAATCGTTCCTTCTGACCAGCCTGATCTAGGTTTTATCTTAAAATAAACATGGCCGTTTGCTCTTACTGGATCTCTGGTTGAATCAGGCAGCATGATATTATCAAATCGCCATACTACACTATTTTCCATGCGCTCCATGACATAATTGTGACTGCTATTTATCATTTCAATAGTGTTCCAATCTAATTGTGGATCTAGTGTATCTTCTATACGTACATTGATCGCACTTGCCGTACCAGTGTTTTCAAATCTTATAGTGTAATAAAAATAATCATCAGCTGTAAAGGTTGATGGATTTATAAATGCTCCTCTAGACTCCATCTTATCATTAGGGTCATAGCTACCTATTATAATTTGAGATGAAGTACTCGTATTATTTGATGGAGTCAAATCATTTGTCGCTGGTGAAATAGTGGCTACATTAATTAAAACATCTCCTAAACTAACAATAGGTATCACTGGCACTTGCATCTCAACCTCAAATGAGCCTATTGCAAAAGGTGCCAGATTTGTATAAGCTAGAGTTATGTCTGTAGGAGATACGACAGCATTAGGATCTGATACACTAACAATACTAACTGTAGGATCATAATCAAATATCACTTGTCCCACAGGAACGATAGAGGTTCCTAGATTTGTATAATAAACAGTTTCTGTGTACGTAAATCCTGGTCTAGGTTGTTCTTGCGGAATTATATAGGTTACCACATCTTCATAAGCAGTTGTAGGTGTTACTAGGAAATCTCGATTTACAATACCACTATTGTTAGGTACAGTAACACCTGTATAAGTTGCAGGAGATACAGTATAATTGCTAGTGTAAGCAGGTAAAACATTATATGCAAGGTTGTAAGTGTTAGTAGGATCTACATCATAAATATTATAACTGCCTAATGGTGTAGCTACTTGCATTAGGTTACCATTATTATTTCTCTCCCATTGAAAAACTCCTAAAGGAAACGAAGGGTCAGTGGCGTCTACTACTCCATTAAGATTTGTATCTAAAAATGACTGCATTCTTATGCCATCACAATTAACTGTTGCGGTACTAGCCGCACCTATTTCTACTTTCAAGAATCCTGGTTGGTTAGAGAAATTAGAAGTAAGGATTAAATAAAATTCTCCAGCTTGAGCATTGTTTATTTGAGCAATCTCTGGCATAACTGTAGAAAAACTATGATCTACATAATCTGCTTGAGATAACATACCACATTGAGAAGTAGGATTTGTAAAAGGTCCATAAACAGCAAAATCTATATCCAAGTTTTGCCCCATAAAATCTGGTGCAGTATTTTGATACACTTCTAAGGTAAGATCTCCTGATGTCTCGATAGGAATATAAAACCATGTAGGATTACGAGGTCCTGTACTAGAAGAGAATGGATAGTAATTACCAGATTGTGCATTAGAACCGTCAAACACATTTATGAATGGCTGGCCTATTCTTTCGCAAAGTGATTGAGCATCAGCACAGTTATAAGCATTATTACAATTGCCTTGAGGAAACAAGTCGGCCGAGTAGATTACGTCACAATCATTAAGAACTGTTTCCAGTATAAATATACTTTCTCCACCAGATATAGTGGATACATCATAAGCATTAAGATTTGTAATCTGGTTGAGATTATTCTGCGCGTCACCTAAGGAATTAAAATATGTAAGATTATTTGAGGTAGATAGCTGGTTACCCAAATTGTTTAAATCAAAAATAACGGTACCGTCTAAATCATCATCACAAGCGGTAAGATCATTCAAACTGTTAAAATCAAAGAGGTTTTCTCTTACTAATAAATCAAATTCTCTAACTTGGTAAGCACCAGTAGCATTCTCTTCTAACCTAGCATACACTATCGTACTGGATGGAATACAATAGGATACAGCATTTGCAATAACGTTAGATCCTGCATTAGCATTTGCAAAAGTGGGATAATAGGTAACCGTAAAATCAGTAGGATTATTAGAAGATAACAACAAGCTATTATTAACCGTAAGATCAAAACAAGCTACTGTATTAGGCGTTTCTAAACATTCTTCTAATGGTATAGGATTACCTATTACAATGCAATTTGCTTCTTCAACAAGTTGCAATGGCGATACACTACTACAACTAGTAGGAAAAAATGTGGTTCTTACATATACTGTAGGCGTGTTACTAGAAGTTACAAAATTAGCTACAAATCCTATTGGATTGACTTGATTATCAGCATCTAATTGAGTAAGGTAATATTCTGTAGAAAAATTACTTACATTATTAGGAACATTTGATATCTCATTTAAAACACTACTAGACTCCCATTCTATAAAACCATCACCATCATCATCACAACCACGTATAGGTGTAAAATTATATAGGTCCGGACTTTGATTAACCGTTAACTGAAATGATTGAGAAGTATCAGCATTTCCAGTGGCTATCTCTTCTACTCTCACAAAAATTTGCTGACTAGAAGAGCTACAATAGGTAGATGGAATACTATTCGTATTATTATCTGCATCTATTTGAGATAAATAATAACTTACTGCATGAGTGTTAGGAGAGTTATTTCCTAATGCTGGAATCGTATTAATATTCAAATCAAAACAAGCAGAGTTATTAATTAGATCTGTACATGATTCTAAATCTATCAATCTCAAGTTTTGATTACAATTAGTTAATAAAACCACTACATTAATAACTTCAAAGCAACTTGTAGAAGTTTGCACTCTTATAAACAAATCTATGGGAGAATTTGCCTGAAATATAAAAGTCGTGGAAAGTGGATTTGAATTTGTGGAAGCATCTTGCTGACTTAGAAAATAAGTAAAAAGTAAATTATTTTGACCATTAGATAGAAAAGGTTCTATATCAAAAAGATCAACCTGAATTTCACCAGTTGCGGTTATTGTACCACAATACGTATATGTTTGTGGATTATTAACAATGGGTAACGCTTCAACAATTAGATTACTGCTGGTAATATTAAAGTTACCTGTGGCATTATCAATTACTCGTATAAATATCAATTGTGGATTTGTAGTATTTGTATAATTAGAAGCGACCAGTGGATTTACATTATTTACCGCGTCAAATTGTGAAGCATAATACGTAACTGTAAATGCAGTAGGGTCTTGATTACCTAACGCAGCAGCGTTTAAATTAGTTAAATCAAAAACTTCTATACCATCATTTGAAGGATCATCACAAATAATGTAATCTGGTACTGGACCTGCTGTAACTTGTGCAGTAGTTATCGTAACTAAAAGTAGAGCTGTTAAAAGTAAAAGATGTTTCATGATGGCCTGTATTTTTGTGTGAAGTTAACTAAATCAGCCTTAAATTCCATCTATTTCGTTGATTTGCAATATTTAAACGTTAAAACACAAATTGCTAAATAGCTTACGGTAGCTCAAATAACATTTGTTTCTTTTGTTAAAATCAAATGCTTAATATTATAACAAAACATATTTAAGACGATTGCTCTTTATTACTTTTACCTAATGAAAGATAGTCTTCGAGAATTACAAAATGCTGAAGAAAAAGCAGCTCACCTGTTTGAAGAGATTCAGAAAAGAAATATCATAACTGCAGGTAAAACTGAGAAACAAATTAATACAGAAGTATTTTTACTTGCAGATAAGCTGCTAGGTATTAAAAAATACTGGCACAAACGCATTGTAAGAGCTGGAGAAAACACTTTGCTCCCTTATGACGAAAATCCACAAGACTTACTACTTAAGAATGATGACATCCTTTTTATAGATTTTGGCCCTATTCTAGAAGAATGGGAAGCAGATTATGGCAGAACCTTTGTAATAGGTAATGACCCACGTAAAAATCAAATCGCTGCAGATTCTGAAAAATTATGGCATGATGCAAATCAATATTTTAAAAGCAACCCATCCATAACTGGAGCAAATTTGTATGCATACTGCGTAAAACTTGCCCAAAAGTATAATTGGCAATTTGGTGGACCTATCGCTGGACACTTAATTGGACATTTTCCTCATGAAAAGTTAGATGGCGAGCTAAAGACGAATTACATTCATCCAGAAAATCACATTCCTATGAATGAAAAAGATTCTTCCGGCAATAAGCGTCATTGGATTTTAGAAATACATCTTGTAGATAAAGAGAAGAAGATCGGTGCTTTTTTTGAGCAATTAGCTGGAAATTAAAAACTCTAATCTGTTATGCACAAAATGCCTGATTTTATCAGGCATTTATGTTTTTATCCAGTGCTGAATAAAAAGGGGAAAGCAAACTTTTTATTGAATCTCTGCTGTTAAACCTGCTTCTAACAAAGCGGTACAACGCGGTTCTAAATCATTATAATCACCTGATTTTACATTACATTTACCTTTGTAATGTACAATAAGAGAACATTGCTCTGCTTGTATAGGTGTGTGGTCACACGCAGCAACTAACATGTCGATAACGTGATCAAAAGTATTTACCTCATCATTGTAAAGGACAATTTTATTTTCCTTTTGCTCCAAGACTTCCAACTCCAATTCTGGAAGTACTTGTTCTTGTGTGCTCAACTTCATGGCTTAAATTTAATACAATTAATAAAAATACGGAACTACTATAACGTTAAAGTTAATTTTTTATCATTTTAGCAGCGATCCAGTTATCCCTAGTTAGGTTTGAGTCGTAATGAATACCTGTTTCATTACATTTGTTTTTAATGTGTTCCAGATCTTCTTTATAAAAGCCGCTAAATAATATAACGCCGCCACTTTTCAAGCTATTGGAATAAACAGGAATATCTTGAAGCAGTATATTTCTATTAATGTTTGCGATAATAAAATCATACGATCTCCCATCTAACTGTTCTGCTCCACCTAGAATTACATTTACTTTATCGGCATTGTTGCGTTCTACATTTTCTAGAGCATTTTCATAGCACCAGGTATCTATATCAATGGCGTCTACGTTTTTTGCACCTCGCATTTGTGCAAGAATCGCTAGAACACCTGTACCACTTCCCATATCAAGAACATCTAGATCGTTCAAATCTTCATTGAGTAAATGCTCAATCATCATATGAGTAGTTTGATGATGTCCTGTCCCAAAACTCATTTTAGGTTCAATAACGATATCATACTCTACTCCACTAGCCTGATGAAATGGTGCACGTACTTCACAGCGGTTATTAACTACTATGGGATCAAAGTTCTTCTCCCATTCTGCGTTCCAGTTAGTTGGTGGTACATCCGCTTTCGCGAAAGCGATATCACAAAGATCATTTTTTATAATACTAACACCTTCTAATACCTTATCGCTGTCTTGAGATTGTAAAATATAGGCTTTTACACCATGATCTGTTTCTATGAAACTTTCAAAGCCTACCTTACCAAGTTGCGCCATAAGCACATCATTCCAAGGCTGTTGTGGTGATACTTTAAAATCGTACTCCACATATAAAAGGTTAGTCGTATTATTTTCCATAACGATAATGTCCTGTAATTTTAAAGCTAAATAAGCAGTCTTCAAAGACTTGTCCTGCACCTATATTATGCACCATTAAATAGCGTTTTTTATCTTGTGTTTTAGTTTTTGAAACCATCCCTATATGAGTTAGCCCATTGTCTAACTGCCAGCTCACAATGTCACCTGGTAGGTAGTCTACAGCATTTTGAGACACTATTAAACTCACACCTTTCCTGCTGAAGAAACAGCGCAAATTAGGAACACGTCTGTGATCAATATTAGTATCTGTCTTTTTTAAACCCCAATTGTTAGGATATTCAGAAAAATGGGCTTTCATATCTTCATGAACATCTTTTTGAAGGTCAATATCCAGTTTTCTATAGGTTCTTATCACCACATCGGTACAGACACCATAAGGTTTAGGGACGTCTCCGTTAGGATATGGTATTTTGAAATAAGTACCGTTGTAAACTACTTTATCTTTTGTAAGCTCTTCTGCGGCAGTTGCTACTTTATTGCCATAGTCTGTCTGTCCTGCGACAGATAAGCTAGCTAGTAAAAAGAGAGATAAAATTATTTTCTTAAAATGCATTTGCTATATCAAGGAAAGATTGAGCGTCTAGCGATGCGCCACCTACTAGTCCACCTTCTACGTCTGGTTTTGCAAAAATCTCTGCAGCATTTGCAGGTTTTACACTACCTCCATAAAGTATGCTAGTATTGCTTGCTGTTTCTTTTCCAAATTTAGATTCTATAAAAGAACGTAAATGTGCATGCATTTCTTGTGCTTGTTCTGGACTAGCCGTTTCTCCTGTTCCTATTGCCCATACTGGCTCATAAGCTACGATTACATTTTCCATTTCTTTGGCTGTAAGATCAAATAATCCTTTTTCTATTTGGGCAGTTACTGTATCAAAGTGATTACCAGCTTTGCGTTCTTCTAGATGTTCTCCACAACAAAATATGACTTTCATTCCTTTATCGATAGCTGCCTTAGTTTTGGCAGCAAGCAATTCATCTGTCTCGCCATAAGTATCTCTACGTTCTGAGTGACCTATAATCACTGTTTGTATACCTATACTTTGTAACATATCAACAGATATCTCACCTGTATACGCTCCTTTTTCTGCTTCACAAACATTTTGTGAGACTACTTCAATAACGGTATCAAGAGTGCTATTAAAAGCATTGTATAAAAACGGATGTGACGGTGCGATCATTAACTCACAATTGAATTCTTTAACTAATCCAGTTTTTAAATCAGATATAAGTCGTTGCGTTTGTGATAGATCACAATTCATTTTCCAGTTTCCAGCTACTATATTTTTTCTCATTGTATTTCTCTTTTGATACTTATTTAAGCAATAATTTCAAAATTGCTGCTTTTAATTTGGTTATGCAAATGTAGGTTAAGGTATTGAACTTAAATTCAGGAAAATCGATTGCGAAGGGTTGATTTGAAAATAATTTGTATTAAGAAATAGGATAAAACTTTATGTCAGTTCTGCTCTTAAACTCTAAATAACTAATTACTTCATACAAATTTAATGGTTGAAATAAGGTACACCTAACACCTAACTTACTCTAATCTCACTCTAGGATCCAGCCACACATAAATAAAGTCGACTAAAATATTAATCAAAATAAACAACGTTGCAATAACTAAAACTGCTCCAGTAATAACCGGTAAATCTTGCGTATTAAGAGCCTCCACTATTTCCTTTCCTATACCATTCCAGTTAAAGATGTATTCTACAAACACAGCACCAGCGAGCAAACTTGCAAACCAGCCGCTTACTGCAGTAATTACCGGATTGAGCGCATTTTTAAAAGCATGCTTCTTTATTACTTGTAAAGTCGTCAATCCTTTAGCATAAGCCGTAGTAATATATTCTTGCCCCATTACTTCCAGCAAACTGTTTCTCATAAGTTGTGAAATAACTGCAAGAGGTCTGATTCCTAGAACCACTGCTGGCAAAATCAAATTGCGCCATTGCAATTGCATTCCTTCACCATAGTCATCCATTTCATAAAGACTTCCACTCATTTTAAGTCCTGTCCATTCATGCCATAAATACCCAAATACAAAAGCAAAAATAATCGCACTGAAAAAGCTAGGAATACTCATTCCCATGGTACTGATCACTTGTATCAACTGGTCTACCCAACTATTTTTATACAAAGCAGAAACAACACCCAAAATCAAACCTAAAACTAATGCAATGCTTATAGCTGCTACTGCTAAGATCATTGTGTTAGGCAAGGTCTCTCCTATTATGTTACTTACTTTTTTATCTGTTTTTTGAAATGATTCTCTTAGATAAGGCCATTTTAAATAAGTAGAAGTTTCCCCTATTTCAAAAAGCTCCACTCCAGTATATTTACCATTATCATAAGTAAAATCTTCTGGTTGCAAACTGTGAAAAGAGACCGGCGACAAGTCATTTAGAAAATATAAATATTGAGTTTCTATAGATTTATCGAGACCGTACTTTGCTCTTACATTAGCAAGTTGTTCTTCAGATTCATTTTGTCCCAGCATCATTTGAGCTGGATCACCTGGCAATAAATAAAATAGCAAGAATATAACCGTTACCACACCATAAAGTGTAAGCAACGCATATCCTAATTTTTTAAGCATATAGCTTATCATAGAGATAGATCCTCAAAATCGTTCCAATGCGATTTACCAGTAATAACACCTTTTTTAATCGTCATTACGGATGGTGTAGAACGTACTGCTGTTTTTATTTGTGTCCCATCAGTCGTGTAAAAAGGAATAGACACATCATGCATTTTCAATAAAGGCGCTAGCTGCTCCTCGCTATTGGCACTCAAACCTATTACCTCATACCCAGATTTTTGAGCTCTAGAAATAAAGGTAGCTAACTTAGACATTCCGCCTTCTTCAGCTTTGGTCATGTCATAAATCATTACAAAAGCAACTTTTTCCTTGTCTAAAAATTCTTGAGTAAAATCTTCGCCATCACGCTCAATTGCAAAATCATGAATTTTAGGAAGAGCTGCTTCTTGAATTACTCGCGTTTCTACTTTGTCATAGTTTGGTCTTCCTTCTGGCGGTAGTCCATCAGTCGTGATGATTTCTTCTTCACCGTCTACTGTGTAGTACCAGTCATAACCATACACTTCTTTTTGGTTAGGATCTTCTTGCATAGCAACTTCTATATCTGTTCCTACTTTGTAAGCTCTGAAATCAAGAATAGGCAAATGCATCAGCACGTAATAAGCGATAATAAAACAGATGATGGTAGCAACGAGTATGATTATGGAGGATGTAGCTTTCGCGAAAGCGGTCTTCCATTTATCCATATTGAAAAACAAAATCAATATCATGACTAAAAGAATCACATCCTTTGCAAAAGATTCCCACGGTACTAGCGGAATCGCATCTCCGAAACAACCGCAATCTGTAACTTTATCAAAATAGGCAGAATAAAATGTCAAAAAGGTAAAGAAACCTATCATGAGCAACAACGACCAGATTGTAAATTTCTTCTGAAAGCCTAGTAGTAACATGATTCCTAAAATCACCTCAAAAATGACCAAGAAAATTGCCATAGGAAGTGCTAAAGTCTGAAGAAACTCGAGATTTAAAACATCTGCACTAAAATATTCATCGAGTTTATAAGAAAATCCAAGAGGATCGTTTAGCTTTATTAAACCACTAAATATGAACAATATACCGACAAACCAGCGGCAAAATGTAACTAATGCTTTCATACTTTTTTCTTTAAAGGTCAAATATAGGAATTAGGCTTGAGTTTGTGAGTTCATGAGCCTTTGAGTTTTGAGGGGAATTAAACCAGATCAAAATGTCTGCAAGATTTTATCAAAATAATAAAACTCCTTTCCTAAGAATAGGAAAGGTGGACAAAGCGAGTGATAACGAGTTTTGGTCGGAAAGGTGGAAAGGTGTTTTTTATTATCGAGATTACAAATAGATTATAAAGGAACTTAGGGATCAAAGTTAACCTACAACCTCATCCCACATCCCTAATACCTAATCTCCAAAACCCAAAAAGCTCCATTCTTAAAATAAGAACAGAGCTTTTTAAATATAAATCAGTACCAATTACTTCACAGCAACCAGTTCTACATCAAATACTAATGTTGCATTAGGTGGAATCACGCCACCAGCACCAGCGCTACCATAAGCGATGTGTGATGGTATAACTAATCTAGCTTTATCACCTACTTGTAACAATTGAATTCCTTCATCCCAGCCAGCGATTACTTGGCCCATTCCTAAAGCAAAATCAATAGGCTGCTTGCGCTCATAACTAGAATCAAATACTTTGCCGTTAGGCAACATACCTTTATAATGTACGCTTACTGTTTTTCCTTTTTCTGCTTTTGCGCCATCACCTTTATTGATGATTTTATAACGCAATCCGCTCTCTGTTTTATCAAAGCCCATGGCAATCTCATCGATCTCTTGATCGGCTTGCTTTCTTGCTTGTTCTTCTCTTGCTTTTGCAGCACCTTCAAACTGGCGAAATTCTTCTACAGCATTAAAAGACTGTGCAGCATCTCCTTCTCTTACTATAGTTACCGTTTTGATCTCGTCACCTTGAGCAATTGCATCAACTACATCTTGACCTTCTATTACTTTTCCAAAAACGGTATGCTTATCGTCTAACCATGCTGTTTCTATGTGCGTAATAAAGAACTGAGAACCATTTGTACCAGGTCCAGCATTTGCCATACTCAATACTCCAGGTCCGTCGTGACGTAATTCTGGGTGAAATTCATCATCAAATTTATAACCTGGTCCACCAGAACCTGTTCCTTGTGGATCTCCACCTTGAATCATAAAATCTGGTATTACTCTATGAAACTTTAAACCATCATAGTAAGGAGTACCTTGATCTTTAGCAGTATTTTCTAAGTTACCTTCGGCAAGGGCAACAAAGTTACCTACAGTACCAGGTGTTTTATCGTGGTGTAATTTAACTAAGATTTCTCCTTTTGAAGTATCAAATTTTGCGTAAATTCCTTCTTGCATTTTTCTTATTTTTTTAAAGATGCAAATATAATTCATTCATTAAGAGTAGTCCATAAGCTATGTATTATTTTAACGATTGGAATCTATGTCTGTAACTATATGCTTGTACCTACCGTTGGTATTATGATAATTTTGGAAAAACTTCCTCTATTGTTTTGTATTTTCGCTAAGCTATTCATTTAAAGTGGTTTAACTTTTAGAACAACTTTATTTAGTAACCTCACATTCACAATATTACCTACTATATAGCATCTATTTAATGAAAATATATACAAAAACTGGAGATAAAGGAACTACGGCACTATTTGGTGGTACTCGCGTTCCTAAACATAATCTAAGAATCGATAGTTATGGAACTGTTGATGAATTAAATTCATGGATGGGTTTAATCAGAGACCAAGAGATTTCAAAGCATACGAGCGCAATTATTAATGCTATCCAGCACCATTTATTTACTATAGGCGCTATTCTAGCAACACCTCCAGAAAAAGAAACCTTAAAAAATGGAAAAGAGCGTTTAAATATTTCTAAAATAAGTGATGAAGAGATCACGATGCTAGAGAAAGAAATGGACACTATGAACGAAGAACTTCCAGAAATGACTCACTTTATTCTTCCTGGAGGACATCCTTCTGTGTCATATTGTCACATTACTAGAACTGTTTGTCGCCGTGCAGAGCGCCTTGCATCAGAACTTAACGAGCATACACCTATCGATCCACAAGTTTTGAAGTACCTAAACCGACTTTCTGACTACCTATTTGTATTGGCACGTAAATTGTCTAAAGATTTACAAGCCGAAGAGATAAAATGGATCCCAAAAAAACATTGATTTCATTTTAAATAGAAGTTGTTTTTAAAAGCTTAACCAGCACATTTGCAGCGATATCTATATTAAAAGAATTAAAAAGTGGGGCAACTGATGAGCATTTTCAGCAAACATTTTGATTTTCAAAAGCTTATACGCTCTTGCAAATCTTGAAATCAAAGTAAAATTAACTTGCAAAATTCGACGATAAGTTTATTTTTGCAAAAAACTTAACGAGTATAAACTATGTATTGGACACTAGAACTCGCATCCTATTTAAGTGATGCACCTTGGCCTGCTGAGAAAGATGAATTGATTGATTATGCAATTCGTACAGGAGCACCGTTAGAGGTAGTGGAAAATTTACAAGCTATTGAAGATGAAGGTGACTTATATGAGTCCATTCAAGAAATATGGCCCGATTATCCTACAGACGACGATTACCTCTGGAATGAGGATGAATATTAATGATGTAATATCATATAAAAAGTCTCGTATAGAGACTTTTTTTTTGCTTTAATTTTAGATATTAGCAACAGCGATTACAATATTATAAATTGCTATAAATCAAATAAATAAAAATCCATGGGACTATTAGATTCCGTTTTAAAAATATTCGTAGGCGATAAGTCTAAGAAAGATATCAAAGAAATTCAACCTATTGTTGACAAAATACTCAAGTTTGAGCCCGAGTTAGAAAAGCTTTCTCTAGATGAATTACGTCATAAAACAGTAGAGTTTAAAGATATTATCGCTTCCGCGAAAGCGGATACCATGTCCAAAATCGCTGCTCTGAAAAAAAGTGCTGAGGAAGAACAAGACATCGATAAACGAGAAGAAATCTATAATGAAATAGATCAATTAGAAGATGTTGCTTATCAACAAGGTGAAGATGCACTGAATGAAATCATGCCAGAAGCATTTGCTGTAATGAAAGAAACAGCAAAACGTTTCTATCACAATGCAGAGTTACAAGTAGCAGCGACTCCTAGAGACAGAGAACTTTCTGCAGCAGTTGATTACGTAACTTTAGATGGAGATCACGCAGTATGGAAAAACTCTTGGGATGCTGCCGGAAAGCCTATCGTATGGGACATGATTCATTACGATGTGCAATTAATAGGTGGTGCAACATTACACAGCGGTAAAATTGCCGAAATGCAAACTGGAGAAGGAAAAACACTTGTTGCCACCTTACCTGTTTACTTAAATGCATTGACCGGTAATGGTGTTCACGTAGTAACAGTAAACGATTACCTAGCAAAACGTGATGGTGCATGGATAGGACCTTTATTTGAATTTCATGGTCTTACTATAGACTGTATCGATTACCACAAACCTAATTCTGAAGAAAGAAGACAAGCCTATTTAGCTGATATCACTTATGGAACTAACAATGAGTTTGGTTTTGATTACCTACGTGATAACATGGCTCACGCTCCTAAAGATCTAGTTCAACGTAAGCATAATTATGCTATTATTGATGAAACAGATTCGGTTCTTATTGATGATGCACGTACACCTTTGATTATTTCTGGACCAGTTCCACAAGGAGATCGTCAGGAATTTGATGTATTAAAACAACCAGTCGCAAATATTGTAGAAGTTCAAAGAAAAGAACTGATCAAGACTCTTGCGCAAGCAAAGAAACTCATTGCAGATGGTGATCTAAAAGAAGGTGGTAAACAATTACTACGTGTTTATCGTGGTCTTCCTAAAAACAAAGCATTAATTAAGTTCTTGAGTGAAGAAGGAATCAAAACTTTACTTCAAAAGACAGAGAACTTCTACATGCAAGATAACAATCGTGAAATGCCTAAAGTAGATGAGGCTCTTTACTTTGTTATTGATGAAAAAAACAATCAGGTAGAACTTACAGACAAAGGAATAGAATTCCTTTCTGGAGAAGACCAGCCAGATTTCTTCGTGATGCCAGAAGTAGGTATGGAAATAAGCCGTATCGAGAGCGCTGGACTTTCTAAAGAAGAAGAAGCTGAGAAAAAAGAAGAGCTTTTCCGTGAATTCTCTGTAAAATCAGAACGTATTCACACTTTGAACCAGTTATTGAAAGCTTATACCCTATTTGAAAAAGATACAGAGTACATAGTTGACGCTCAAGAAAAGAAAGTTCCTAATGGTGCTGGTGGCTTTAGAGTAGAAACAGAAATGATCGTTAAAATCGTAGACGAGCAAACTGGTCGTGCGATGGATGGACGTCGTTACAGCGATGGATTACACCAGGCGATCGAGGCAAAAGAGAATCTAACGATTCAAGATGCCACTCAAACCTTTGCTACCATTACATTACAGAATTACTTCCGTATGTATAAGAAGTTAGCTGGTATGACTGGTACTGCAGTAACTGAAGCTG
>MAAC01017934.1_pt1 | contig 23395 bp, 24 predicted proteins | sample 1115981 | NCBI WGS metagenome assembly MAAC01 (sample SAMN04961126, study PRJNA320927) | seawater metagenome | isolation source: sample BD02T64 sea water enriched with oil for 64 days | place: USA:Gulf of Mexico | collected 2013-07-27
CTGTTGATGGATTGATGTATATTAAAATTGCTGATTTACCAGAAAGTACTGTTCGTCCAGTTATGGAAGAATTCCAAGCAGAATTGGAACGTAAGTTTATGGAGAATAATGAAAGTTAACTAGATATTCCCCTTCACAAAAGCTTTAAAATAATCCTTAATCTCATTTCTAGCTTTTAAAAATGCCTCGTGTTTTTCAATAGCTGTGCCCTCTACTTTTGATGGGTCAAAGAAATTATGATGCAATCGTATTGCATTTTTACTTGGTATAAATGGGCAGTTTTCATTAGCATGATCGCAAACGGTAATGATATAATCGAAATTTACATGAGCATATTCATCAACATGGTTAGAAGTGTGATGTGTGATATCAATATTATCCTCCTTCATAATTGCTAATGCCCCTGGATTCAAGCCATGAGTTTCTATTCCAGCACTGTAAATATTCGCCTTCTCTTTGGCAAATTGGCTTAAATAACCATGTGCCATTTGACTTCTACAGGAATTTCCTGTACATAATACTAGTACATTTTTCATTTAGGTTTATTTGTTTTGTTCGTTCATAACCGATTTACTTCGACGTTCTAAAAGATGATTATTGAACCACACTCCATGGCGTTGCCCAATTTTCTCCCTAACCCCAATAACTCTAAATCCGCATTTCTCGTGTAATGCAATACTAGCAATATTACTTGAGAATATCCCAGCTTGTAAGGTCCAAAATTGATGTGCTTCACTTTCTTTAATAAGTTGCCTCAGTAAGGTCTCTCCAATATGTTGACCTCTAAAACTATGGTCAACATAAACGCTAACTTCGGCAACACCTTTGTATACTTCCCGATTTGAAACTCTTGATAAGACAGCAAAACCAACTACATTTTCATTACTTATTGCTACAATACGACAAGATTGAATATATTTCTCATGCCATTGTTCCCAAGAAGGGACTTCGGTTTCAAAAGTTGCAAGGCCAGTAGCAATACCATCTGCATAAATTTTTAAAACCGAGATCCAATCTTTCTCAGTTAAATGTCGTGTGCTTATCGTAAGCATAAATTAACAACAATTAGAAGCAGGTGCACAACATCCTTCTTCTGCAGTTGCTTCTTCTTTAATTTTAGTTTCTACACCACAAACCGCATTGGCTTTGCAATCTGTTTTTTCAATAGCTAATTTAATAATGAGTTTAGCATCTTGTATTTCGTAATCGTTAACAAATAGTTGCGCCGTATGGAATGATGTATTACTGTATTCAAATTTCACCTCAGCATTGTAATCGTAAGGTTTCATTTCACCTACTTTATTAAGTATCCCTAATGCTTTATAGGTGGGCATAAATTCTCTTTTCCCTATTTCACTTGGGCTTTCCCAAAGTTGAATAATTGTTTCCTTCCATGCATCGGTTTCTGAGCCACAGTCTACAGCGTCAATTGAAATATGCTTGACTTCAGTAATGTGATAATTGGCTCCTACAAATTGATTTGGAGTATATTCAAAAAGGAGTGACTTGTCTTTATAAGTTTCCAATACTTTAAATAATTCTTGTGTATTCATCTGTTTTAATTTAATGTTTAATAAAAATTTAATTTTTTAGCTGTAAAATTCAGCTCAGCCGAATTGGTTAACAGCAATTTGATTTAGTTTGATTGAAAAAGGAATTAAACAATTCTTGTAATTCCTGAAAATGTTCTAAGTGTATGCAATAGCAAACACTTTTGCCTTCAAAAGTACCCTTGAGTAATCCTGCACTATTAATAACCTTTAGATGCTGAGAAATTGTTGCTTGAGATAAGCCAATTTCATCAACTATATCATTACAAATACAGCTTTTTTGATTACTTATATACTGTAGTATTGCAACGCGAGCCGGATGCGCAAATACTTTTGCTGCTGCTGCGATATTATTAATATTTTCTGAATAAATGTCGATTCTAGATGCTCCCATAATATTGATTTATGGTACAAATATACAATTTAATCGTAATATTGCAATATTACGATGTTAAAGTTTTTAAAAAGCCTAAAACTTTTCAATCAGGGCCCTCTCAAAATCTATTTAAAACCAGGGTTTCTTCCCTACCTGATAGGTATTATAAAATTCTTCGTCGGTTTTAGTTAAATAAATAATTCCTTCTATTAACCCAATAATTCCCGAAATGGCTGAGGTCAATCCACAAGTAAAAAAGCCTAAAAGCCCTAAAACAAGTAAAATTATCCCTTCTGTATTATAACCTAAAATAAATTTATGTACCCCTAACCAGCCTAACACAATACTCAAAATGCCAATTAGTATTTTTTTATTTTCTCCAGACGCATTATTAAATGCATCTCTGGCGTCATTAGCGAAGTCTTTTGCACTTTCTTTTGCTTCGTCTGCAAATCCTCCTGTAGATCCTTTTGCCCCTTTAAAAGCCTCTTTTGCTTCCTCTGCAAACTCCCCTGCTTTTTTACTCGCACGGCCTGCCGCTTTTTTTACTTCGTCTTTGGCACCTTCTAACATATCGTTAAGATCATCCCTTAAATTTTTATCTTCTGACATTTATTCTAATTTGAATTATTACAATTATTTAAATGCACTATCAATAGGCTCCCAAAGCTCAATTTTATTGCCTTCAGGATCTAAAATCCATCCAAATTTACCATATTCATATTCCTCGATTTCACCAACAATAGTGACGCCTTCCGCTTTCAACACCTCCAATAACTCATGCAGGTTCTCCACTCTAAAATTCATCATAAATTGTTTCTCACTGGGCTCAAAATATTTAGTATCTTCCTTAAACGGCGACCACTGTGTCGAACAATCTTTGCCTTCTTTATCTTTCCACCAAAATGTACAGCCATAAGCATCCACTGGTAAACCCAAATGTTTTCCATACCATTCTTTTATGGCATCTGGCTGTTCAGTTTTGAAGAAAAATCCTCCCAATCCTGTTACTCGATTTTTCATATTTATTATTTTTTCTTAATCCGTGATTCATAAATTTGGATCCATTCTTCTGTACTCATTTTTGCGACTAGCGCTCCAATGAGCTGATATGGAATGTCGTCCATTTTTTTAAATCGGATACAGCTTTTTCCCATATCCAATTTACGATTGCAATGATTGGGATACTCTTCAACAAACCAATTGAGAAGTTCTTTACTTGCATAAACACCCATATGGTGTACCGCAATAAAATTCTTTTGTGAAGCTAAATTTATAAATGGTAGTGGTAATTCGGGAGTACAATGATAGCCATTAGGATATACGCTATGAGGCACTACATATCCCAACATCCCGTAGTTCATGGTTTCTTCCATTCCCTTTGGAAGGTTTGCTAAAATAATTTTTCTGAGTTTAGATATTGGTCCTTTGCGCTCTTCCGGGAGCTCTTCAATATACGCTTTTGGTGATATTACTTTAGATTGCATAACATTACTTTTTAAGAGTAATGTAAGTTAATAAAATTTCACGTTAATTTTATCTACAATAGTTTGAGCTAATTTTATTTTACTCTCTACAGTCCATCCAGCTACATGTGGCGTTAAAAGCACATTATTTGATTGTACTAAATATTGAAAGGCTTCAGGTAATTCATTGTCTGTAAACATATTTTCAAATGACGATTTCTCATATTCCAAAACATCCAGTCCTGCTCCTAATATTTTATGAGCTTTTAAAGCGACAACCAAATCTTGTGTTACCACACTTTTACCTCTTGCTGTATTCAATAACCAAAAAGGCTTACTAAATTGATTGATAAATATGTTGTTAACCATATTTAGTGTCAATGGGGTTTCTGGCGTATGCAAGCTCAATACATCTGCACGCTTTTGAAGCTCTTGTAACGAGACTTGTTTCGCGTTATTATCCTCAACATTTGCTTTAATATCATAACATAAAACCTCAACATCAAAGCCGCTGAGTTTTTTTGCAAATGCCTTACCCATATTTCCATAGCCTATTAGCCCTACTGTTTTGCCTTCTAGTTCTATCCCACGATTGTCCTCGCGTTTCCATTGGCCTTGTCGAACTTCATTATCTGCATTTCTAAATTTATTAAAAAGTGATAGTAACATCCCTAATGCATGTTCTCCAACCGCATTTCTATTTCCTTCTGGTGCCGAAATTAAATAGACGCCTTTAGCTTCAGCATAATCACAATCAATATTTTCTAATCCGGCACCAACTCGCCCAATAAATTTGAGCTTTGTAGCTTTATCTAAAAATTGTTTATCGATAGAAAATCGGCTCCTAATAACGATCCCATCATAATCGTGTATTTTTGATTCTACGGTATCTTTAGAAGAATTATAATCTTCATGATTTACACAACCAAGAGCATCTAACTGATGAATAATTAAAGGGTGATTAGTATCGAGGTGAAGGACTTTCATTTTAAATTTTAGGGTAATTGGTTTGTGTCTTTTCGTGAGTTACATTTCCAGTATGGGATGTAGATAATTTTTCAAAAAGTAGGACATGAACTTCTTCGCCATTCTTAGTTTGCGGATTGTGTTCTACCCCTTTAGGAATAACAATAATTTCACCTTCTTTTACCACTTCTGTCCGGTCTCGAAATTGCATATACAATGTCCCTTTTACAACTTGAAACAACTCATCTTCATCTTCATGTGAGTGCCACACAAATTCATCTTTGATTTTTGCCAGTAACACTTGCATATTATCTACAATAGCTATTTGATGTGGATGCCAGTTTTTTGAGAACTTAGAAAATTTTTCTTTTATATTGATTGAATTCATTTTGTAAAATTACAAAGTTATGTATAAAGAACACAAAATATTATAAGAGAAATATTTTAAAAGTATGTCTGACTTTACTTCTTTTAACTCTATATGATATTGAAAGTTGGTAAAAGAAAAAATGAATCGCTATAACTTAAGTAAAAGATAATGTAGTACTAAATTGCTAAAATCATTTTAGCGATCATAAAATAAATTAGGATTCCAAAAATATCATTACTAGTGGTAATAAATGGCCCTGTAGCAATGGCTGGATCTATACCTCTTTTATCTAAAAATAATGGTACAAATGTGCCAATTATCCCGGCTACGATAATCACTATTACTAATGATACTGAAATGGCCAATGCTGTAATAATATCCTTTTCGTAAGCCCAAACGAATAGAAACAAAAATATGGCCAACACTATACCATTTAGTGCTGCCAGCAACATCTCCTTAATTAATCGATTATTAATACTTCCTTTAATATCGTCATTAGCCAAACCTTGAACAATTATGGCGCTAGACTGCACCCCTACATTACCAGCCATGGCAGCAATTAAAGGTGTAAAGAAAAACAACACGGCATGGTCTTTAAATGAGCCTTCAAACCCGCCCATTATTAAAAAAGCACCTACCCCACCAATTAGCCCTAAAAACAACCAAGGTAATCGTGCTCTGGTAAGTTCAATAATACTATCATCGGCTTCTACATCCTGGATAATACCAGCTGCTAACTGATAATCTTTTTCGGCTTCTTCTTTTATTACATCTACAATATCATCAATTGTAATTCTTCCTAAAAGCACATGCTCGTCATCTACCACAGGAATCGCTTCTAAATCATATTTCTGCATAATTCTGGCAACATCTTCGGCTTCTTCATTAACATGTACAGAATCTACTTTTGGGATATATACACTCGAAATATAGTCTCTAGGATTGGCGACTAATAAATCTTTTAAGGACAGTCTTCCTATCAATTTCTCGGCTTCATCAACCACATAAATTGAATGTACCCGAGTAACATCTTCGGCCTGAGCCCTCATTTCCTTCACACATTGTGTAACCGTCCAATTCTCATTAACTTTTACAAGTTCCTTGGCCATCAATCCACCAGCAGAATCTTCGTCATAAGCCAAAAGCTCTTTAATATCGGCTTTGTGCTCTTCATCTTCAATTTGGGCAATTACATTTTCCTGGCGTTCTTCGGAAAGTTCAGCAATTATATCGGCCGCATCATCAGTATCTAACTCTTCAATTTCCTCTGCAATCTCCTTTGCTGAAAGGTTCTCAAGAATTTTTTCTCGGATATCATCATCGAGCTCAGTAAGAATATCTGCAGTTTTCTCACTATCTAATAATTTAATGATGTAAGTGGCTTGCTTTAAATTAAGCTCGTCTAAGATTTCGGCAATATCAGCATAATGGAAACTATTTAATAAATCTAAGGTTTTCTGATCATTCCTAGAATTTACTAAATGTTTTACTTTTTCTATAAGTTCTTCACTTATATGAAATTGGATATTTTCGATGTTCTCTTCCATACGATGTTATCACTCATTAGCATCATTTTCAATTAAGAGTGTAAGATTTATAAATTCTTCAACATTCAATTGCTCTGGACGCTTGCCAAAGATAACATTTGCTCTTAAACTATCACTTAAATTGAATATTTTTAAACTATTTCGAAGTGTTTTTCTACGTTGCTGAAATGCTGTTTTAACAACTTTAAAGAATGTTTTTTCATTACAAGGCAAGCTAAAGTTTTCTTTTCGTGTTAATCTCATCACTCCCGAATCTACTTTTGGCGGTGGATCAAATACATCAGGCGGGACTGTAAACAAATATTCCGCATTATAAAAAGCCTGTGTTAATACCGAAAGAATCCCATATACTTTACTGCCTTCACTCGAGCAAATACGTTTTGCAACTTCTTTTTGAAACATTCCAGAAAATTCAGGTATTTGATCCCGCAATTCAAGAGTTTTAAACACTATTTGGGTTGAAATATTATATGGAAAGTTTCCAATAATAGCCAAAGGCTCTCCTTTAAAGATTTCATTCAAATCATATTTCAAAAAATCTTTTTCTATAATTCGAGGCGCGAGATTTAAATAATTAGCTTGCAAATATTCTACAGCTTCCGAATCTATTTCTATAACATAGGTTTTACACTCTTTTTCTAGTAAATATTTTGTTAAGACCCCCATTCCTGGCCCTATTTCTAATACATTTTTATAACCTTTTAAAGACAAGGATTCTGCAATTTTTATCGCAATACTTTCATCTTTTAAAAAATGCTGGCCTAAATGTTTTTTTGCTCTAACAGACATCCTTGATTTTTTTATTAATTAGTGCTAAACTCTAATTTTGAATTTCAATAGCATGATTCGATCTAAACACAAACCATTCTTATGAGTTGAACTTCACGGTGTATTCGTCAATAATTTCAAGCTCCGTTCTAAATGCTAATATTTTATCTGCAAATTTAGACTGTCCATCGTTACGAAGTTTATCGGCGTCATGCTTATAATAACTATCCAAATCTGCTCTAGATTTCGCTCTGTATTGCACTGAATATGTCACCCCTCCCATTTCTTCTTCAATCAATACCTTAGTTAGTTTCGCTTCAGTAAATTTACCTGTTGCTAATACTTTTGGTATGTGAATTTGAATCCAATTAATCCATTCTTGATGAATACTTTCATCTACATTTATAGTGACATTATATATGATCATTTTCGAAATGTTTTTGCAAATAACAGAAGTTCTTTGCCATCATCAAAGGGAATCACCTTTTTTTCGAAACTAAGTCCTAATTTTTCTAATAATTTGATTGAGTTTTTATTAATTGGAGATGTGATTGCCGTTATTTTATCTAAGCCAAATTTGTGCTGGGCCAATTCCATTATTGCTTTGGCAGACTCATAGCCATACCCTTTGGCTTCATATTCCGGTAAAAGCCCAAAACCGATGTCTTCATGTTCTAATTCCTTACGTTTTACAAGACCAACAATACCAATTGCTTTATCTGGAGTGTCTTTTAGTATGAGCTTATAAAACCCAAAACCAAAATCTTGATAGCTTTTTAAAATTCCATTTTTCAAAAATGTTTCCGCAGCTTTTATGGAATGTACATTTCTATCCCCAATATATTTTAACCAATGTGGTGTATTGGTAAGTTCCAAAAAGAAAGGGGCATCATGTAAGGTGACTTCTGCGATTATAAGGCGATCAGTTTCTGCTATTTGCATGTATTGTTCTAATTTATGTCATCTCCACGGAGTCCGCGATATTTTTTTCTGGCTTCAACGAAATAAATACTATCAGCATGATTAAATATAATTTGTTCATACAATGCTTTCGCTTTTTCGGGTTGATCTAAATATTTCACATACAATTCTGCCAAATAAAAATAGGCATCATCGGCCAAAATATCTTCCTTATAGTTTTCTATAATTGATAAATAGTTAAATGAAGCTTTATTATATTCCTTCTTTTCTTTGAACAAAGTTGCTTGCTGATATAAGGCCTGATCAATTATGGATTCTGTTTTATGATTTTCTAATATTGTATTCAGCGTTGCGATAGCGTCATCCGTTTTATTTTGAAAAGCTAGCAAATCTGCTTTAGCATATAATTTAAGTGCTGTTTGAGTGGAGTCTTCAAATTTATTATCCGATATAAGAAGTTTTAAATCCAAGGCATCATTTGCAATTAATTGTGAGCTCGATGCTTTTAATATTTTAAGTTGTGATTCTGCCCATTTAAAATCCCCTTTATAATAACTGGTTTTGGCAACCCTAAATCTAGCTTCTTGTGAGATTGTACTATTCTTAAGACTTGTTTGTATTTGAGAAAAATAAATCAATGCTTCATTAAATTTTTCTTGAAACACAAGAATATCACCTAATTTCAACTTTAATTTAGCAACTTGTACTCGTGTCAATCTTATTTTAAGTGACTCCTTTAAAAACGCTGTTGCTCCGTCGGTATCATTTAAATAAAAGGCCTTAAAATGCCCATAGGATAGTTGTAGTTCTAAAGATTGAGGCGTTTTACCAAATCTGGCCAATATATTTTTGAATTTTTGATCAATATCACTATACGCTTCTTTTTGAGCATGTTTTAATTCGAGTTCTAATAAGTTTTTATGTGCCTCAATCACAGTTTCTATTGTGATCCCATTTTCTACTAAATAGATAAGAATCACATTTGCAATTTCAGCTTCATCTTCTTCAATGGTAATTCTAGCTAAATTTTTAATCCCTTCTAAATTTTCAGGCAATCGTCTAAATATTGCCTTTTCTTGAGCAAATGCTTTATTATAATCTTTTTGTTGAACAAAAAGCCAACTCAACAATTGGTTCCAAAGTAAATTAGGTTGAGATTGAATTTTTCGAAGTAATACTTTTCGCAATAAGTTATTATTTTCATCGCCACTGTTTTCAGAGATATATTGGCTAAAAGCACGCTTTGCTTGATTTAAATAGTTCTTATTCTTTTCAATAAAATCCACATAAGAGCCAAACATTTTTTCTACTTTGCCTTGCTCACCATAAATTCTAGCCAACTGAATGTTATAATTTGCTTCAGGCCTTAGCTCCATCGCTCGCTCATAAACTAATGCGGCTCTATCTATGAGCACATGCTCCTCAAAGCGTCTGGCTACATAATATGCATAGACAGGATCTTCTTCAATTTTTAGGATGGCTTTATTATAATAATCATCGGCGGTTTCCTGATCTCCTTTAAGTTGAAAATTATAGCCCAATTCTACTAAATATTGTGGATTTTTACTTGTGTTTACCTGTTGTATCAACAATTGCTCTGATATATCGTATTGTTCGAGTTGCTGATGAATTTGTATGATTTTCAATAAATAATTGGCATTCCCTTTTTGAGCTTCATATAATTGTTGATATGAAACAAGCGCCTTTTGAAACTCGCCACGATCAAAATAGTCTTTTGCCAACATTTCATTTTGTGATATGGCAATTGTACAGAATAAAAAACAATATGTAAATAATATACTCCTCATAGCTAATGTAAATATAGTAAATGTGCGTATCAGTTATTGTGAATGTTTTTATAAAAAAAATGCCTGAACCGAAGTTCAGGCATAACCAACTAAAATAAATGTGCTATTAACCATATTTTAAAATGATTCAATTATCCTGTTGTGGACTCTTATACAAATAGTCTTTTTAAAGACTATTCATTTTATATTTAAAAGACCTGTTTAGTTACAAGCATTTCGCTTGTAACACATCCTAATCTGTTAATAATATTTTTAATGACTAAGGGATTAAATTCATTTAGCGTCACTAACATCATCATTTTTTTTTAAAAAACCAAAAGAAACACCGAATATTCGTCTAATAACGCTGTTTTCTGACATTTTATCGAATCAAATGTTAAATTATCTCACAAATTGACCAAATAACGATTAAATTAGTCGATTATCGAAAAGCCAGTATATGGCACTAAAACTTCCGGAATTACGATGCCATTATCGGTTTGATAATTTTCTAAAATACCAGCTAAAACTCTAGGCAAAGCCAAAGAACTTCCATTTAAAGTATGTGCCAGCTCACTTTTTCCATTGGCATTTTTAAATCTCAATTTTAATCGATTTGCCTGAAATGTTTCAAAATTAGAAATCGAAGAAATTTCTAACCATCGATCTTGTGCCGTAGAAAACACTTCAAAATCAAATGTCAACGCTGCGGTAAACCCTAAATCACCACCACATAATCTTAATATTCTATAAGGTAATTTTAAATCGATCAAGATCCCTTTAACATGAGCTACCATATCATCCAGTGCCTGATAAGATGTACTTGGGTGTTCTACTCTTAATATTTCTACTTTATCAAATTGGTGTAATCTATTTAAACCTCTTACATGTGCACCATAACTTCCTGCCTCTCGTCTGAAACATGGAGTGTATGCTGTAATGGCCTTAGGTAAATCTGATGCTGCTAATAAATCACCTCTAAACAAATTTGTTGCAGGTACTTCAGCCGTTGGAATGAGATAAAAATTATCTCCGTTACCATTGACATGATACATTTGTCCTTCCTTATCTGGTAACTGACCTGTACCGAATGCTGAAGCTTCATTCACCAAATGTGGCACCTGTACTTCTTGATATCCTGCTCCTGTATTCTTATCTAAAAAATAATTAATTAAAGCCCGTTGCAATTTTGCCCCTTTTCCTTTATAAACTGGGAATCCTGCTCCGGTTATCTTATTACCAAGCTCAAAATCAATGATATCATATTTTTTTGCTAAATCCCAATGTGACATTGCATTCTCACTTAAAACGGGAATATCTCCTTCTCTCAATATTTCTTCATTATCCTCGTCTGTATTTCCTGAGGGCACAGACTCATGTGGTACGTTTGGAATTTTATACAGTAACTCTTGTAAAGCTATAGCTTTGGAATTAAGTAATTCTGAGAGTTCTTTAGACTCATCTTTTAGCTTCGCTGTTTTTTCTTTTAATGCATTTGCTTTTTGACCTTCTCCAGATTTAAATAACACCCCAATTTCCTTGGATAAACTATTAGATTCTGCCAAGGTGTTATCAAGTTTTGATTGTAAGCCTCTACGATCTTCATCCATAGTGATTACATCAGCAATCAGTTGCTTTGCATCAATATTTCGTTTCGCTAAACGTGTAATTACCAAATCCTGGTGTGCTCTAATAAAAGGTACTTGTAACATCGATTGAAAAATTTTAGCCACAAATTTACGGAATTACAAGGCAAATTAATCTACTGATGTCTTTTAATTCACACTAAGCTCAATAATTTTTGGCACCCCTTTATTGATCTTCTAAAAGTTAGTTTCGTTACAATGATTTTTGCTTTGAAGGTAGAATCCATTCGTGATGTCCAAAAGCATCCCATTTTACAGTTGTCAAATCAATTTTTGGATCTATAAATGGCTGAAATAGTTTCCCGTTAACCTTAATTTTACAACTGACATAAACCGCAACATCTATCCCTTCTGCCTTAAATTTCTGCTTTAAATATTGCGAAAATTGCCAAATTACATCTGGCTTAGTTGCTGCATTACGTTTCTGTTTTGCTGTAAGGTAATCATCAATTTGTATTGGAATTATTGTATTGGTAGCATTATCTACAACTTTATAGTTCACGATCCCCGATTTAGCACGTAACATCATACGCCAAGACAATCGATGCCCTTCTTCGGTCCATAGCACATCATCTTTTATTACCCAGTGACGTAATGGTAATATTATTTGAACACAAAAGTAGACAATTAGCAATCCTGTTATAAGTGCACTTTTCTTCGGAATAATAAAGGCTTCATCTTCATAAAATATTTTCTTTTTCAAGAATATATTCCGAATTGTATTTGGCTCAAAAAAGAACAACATAAGAGCTAAAGACATATAAGGAAAAACCCCAACCTGAAACACTACCGAATTAAATAAATGAAAAAAAACAGCGGTGTAAAAAGCGTATTTCCGCGTTGATTTCCAAAGTAGTAATGGCACTATTAATAAATCAAATATTATCCCGAAATAACTTATACTATAATGGATCCATTTTTGTTGTAGTAATTCCCCAATAAGATAATACTGTTGTTTAGACTTTAACAAGAGCTCAACCACAGTGGTATCCAACCAATCTGGATACATTTTTGCGATTGAGGCATAGGTATACACGATGGCCATTTGTAAAACAAATACCAAACTACACCAGCGCGGCATACTATTTTTTTTAATTGACGGATTGGCTCTGGAATCAATCGCATAATTAGTGTTTGCCGGTACGATGGCCATTATCGTACTTAAAAGAATCAATAGGTAATAATGATTATTATATGCCGCCTTCTGCATAAAATATGTGGTAGTCCATAATAGTGTAAAACCAATGATACTCCATCTATACTTATAACCAAGCATAACACCTAAGCCACAAATACCCATTATAATGTAATAGATATACATCCAGTTCCCAGGAAGTGGCTGCAGCCATTCAAATCCAATAAATGAAAATGTGAATTGGGGATCTATTAAAATATGTTTGACCCATCCCGTAAAAATTGCTCCAATAGATTCGATAAAAATTAAAGCACCAAACAAAATTCGAAATACTATAAGCGCACTATTGTCTATATGTTTAAACAAAAAGCGATTAGTCATAAGTGTTTTTAATATAGTCCAGAGAAGTATCTCTATCCAAATTTAATTGAACTTTTAATGCTTCAACTGAATTGAATTTTTGCTCCGATCTCAACCATTTTAAGAGTTGCACCTCAATACTCATATGGTAAATGTCTTTATCAAAATCGAAGAAATGAACCTCAATAGTTTGATCTTCTCCATTGACTGTTGGATTGGTTCCAATGTTCATCATTCCATAAACCGCTGTGTCTTCAAAATAAGATTTTACAACATATACTCCATTTTTAGGAATAAGTTTAAAGGACTCTTCAATATGCAAATTTGCAGTTGGAAAGCCAATTTTCTTTCCTAAACTTTTCCCTTTTTCAACACTACCAGTAAGCATAAAATTATAGCCCAGATAGGAATTGGCAATTTTGATATTTCCGGCATCAAGTGCCGCTCTAATTTTAGTAGAACTTACGGTCACGGCATCAATATCCTGTGCTGAGATTTCGGTAACTTCAAAATCATAGATTTCACCAAACTCCTTTAAATCTGAAATATTTGCTGTTCTATTTCTTCCAAATCGATGATCATACCCTATAATGATATGTTTTATATGGAGCTTATTCACTAAAACATCTCTAACGAACTCCAGTGCTGTTAATCTCGAAAAATCTTTAGTGAATTCTTTAATAACAAGATGATCAACACCAAAGGCTCCTAACAATTTAGATTTTTCATCTATAGTATTAATAAGTTTAATATTAGCATCCATTTGAAGCACCATTCTTGGGTGTGGGAAAAAGGTTAAAACCACTGCTTGTAGATTTTTTAACTCTGCTAATTCAACGAGTTGACCAATTATTTTTTGATGTCCAATATGTACGCCATCAAATGTTCCTATGGTTACAATTGAATTATTTTTGGAATAAGACTCTAAGGTGCTCTTTATTTTCAACAGCTTGACTTTTTTTACAAAATTATGGATAAATCAATTATAAAAAAAAAGAGGCACATAAAATATGGGCCTCTTTTTTTAGTTATCCGTTAAATTTATTATTTTTTAATAAACGGAATTGCAAGCGCAGTTCCTTCTTTGGTTATTCTAATAAAATACATGCCTTTACTTAATGCAGTGGCATCAATTATTAGATCTGATATATGATTGACTTCATTTTCAAAAACTAATTGTCCCAGCATATTATAAATGCTATAGCCATCCGGTAGATCATTTCCTTCGGCCAGTTTTACATGTATTATTCCCGAGGTTGGATTAGGGTACAAACTAACCCGTTTATCATTAAAATATTCACTAACCCCTAAGGTTGTTGTAGAAATACCTGTCGTTTCTGAACTATCAAACACGCCTCCGTTTACAATCACCGTATTATCATCTGTTTTTAATACATAAGACCCAGTTCCATAATCACAACATATGCCATCGCCCTCAGTGTCATTGATTGTAAAAGTATAGCACTCGTTAACCGACACGTTAAATGACGCATTGACAACTGTGTTATTACTAATAGTATATGGGCCACCACTATATAAAAGATTATTACCACTATCTCTAAATTCCCAAGTAGTTTCATTACCATAATCATCTGGTGTTAATGTCAAATGTACCTGAGTGGTTGTACTGTATGCCGCTTTAATGTCAAAACTTGAACTTGCTGTATCATTGCAATTTCTTAGATCTGTACCTCCATTCGGGCTTGAAACAGTAGCATTAAAGGTGTGATTACCAGAAGTTGTTATACCTAATGGTAAATTAACAATTGCAAATTCACCAGTATAAAGCAATCCATTCCAATTATATTTAGAAGGTATTCCTCCATCAATGTCATAAGTAATTGAAGCCGACGTTAAATTAGCCGTACCATAATTTGTAATTCTAACCGAAGGTGTAAAACTCAAACTACAATTTGGCACATTAATACCTTCAACTTCTAAACTTCCATCCCTACTAACTGAAGCGAGTTCTTCACAGGCACTGGACGAAAAGGTTGTTGGTCTATTATTATTTGGCGTGGTTATCGTTGCTATAATTCTTGTTTTTTGATCATGAGTAAACACATTCATGCAAATGTCGTTGGAATAGTCCATATAGTTCTCAGTCATATCAATACCTGTAGACGGGCAAGAATCTGGTAAATCAACGGGACATCCAGTAGTAGCTGCCATAATTGCTGGTGTATCTGCGCAAAAATCGCCGTCGTTACAGCTGCCTTGAAATGTGTGATATAAGCCTAAATAATGACCTACCTCGTGGGTTACAGTTCTTCCTAAATTAAATGATCCAGTAATTGTCACATCTGGGTCATCGTTACTTCCAAAGTATTGATAGCCAGCGACTACGCCATCAGTATTTACTGATCCCCCCGGGAATTGGGCATATCCAAGTAGTGTACTGCTTGTAAAATTGACAGACCACATATTCATATATTCAGTAGCATCCCAGATTGTTGCAGGTTTCAATAATGTTTGTGTATTTCCAGTTGGACTAGGTCCATCCCAACTTGTACTTACCGCAGACATATCAAGTCTATCGATACCACTGGTAGCACATCCATCTGGCGCTCTTTTTGCCAAGCAAAATTCAATTTCAACATCAGCACCATCAGGGTGGGTATTAAATCCGTTAGTACCTATTGCACGTCGAAAATCATCATTTAGAACTTTAATTTGAGAAAGTACTTGGGCATCAGAAATATTTGCACCAACGCCAATAGCTTCTCCATTATGGATTACATGTACCACAACTGGTATTGTAAACACGGTTAAACTTCTAGATGAAGCGCTACTCGTTTTAATAATATTAATTTGTTTAGCGATGGCAGTTTCATATAGTTTGCTACCCATCATATTTGGATAATTCTTCAAAAGGGCCTCATTGTATTCATCGGAAGAACAGCGTATAAAGGATTCAGAAGTTTTCTTGGGGACTTCTTGTAGGGCATTACTATTTTGAGCACTCATTATCCCTGAAGATAATAATATGCAAAAAAACAGCAGGTTAAACATCATTTTTCTCATAGCAGATTTTTTGGTTAAATAATTACATAGCAGCACTAAAGTTACTACTTTTTTTACTTCCCATTAAATCCATTCATGGTATGATTCATTCCTGCGAGTCCAAACGATTTAATGATGTCTATACTTACATCTAAGCGTTCCGTCAATTTTTCAGTTTCTTGAGCATCCCAATCGCCTAAAACATAATCTACTTGACGTCCTGTACTAAAGGCATCACTGATACCAAATCTAAATCGATTATACTTCGTTGTATTTAATTTATCCTGGAGATCTTTTAAGCCGTTATGTCCTCCATCACTTCCTTTAATCTTCAATCTCAGACTTCCAAAAGGCAGGTTCAAATCATCGGTAACAACAAGTAAATTCTCTAGAGGAATCTTCTCCTTCTCCATCCAGTATTTAACTGCTTTCCCACTTAAATTCATATAAGTGCTTGGTTTCAGAAAAACAAATGTTCTTCCTTTTAATTTAAAAGTTGCTTTATCTCCTAATTTCTGAGTTACAAAAGTAACATCTTCCTTTAGAGCAAAATGGTCTAATATTTTAAATCCAATATTATGTCTGGTGTTACTATATTTATCACCTATATTCCCTAATCCAACTATTAAAAATTTTTTCATTCTGATACCCTCTTCTGTTGAAGTCTTATTATTCTTTTTAAAAATCCAATTTAAAATATTACGCATTATAATTTCTTGAGTTGGTGTAAAAATAAAAAAGCATCCTGAATTAACAGAATGCTTTTAATATTTTTGATAAATAGGTACTCTATTTATTCTTTAGCGGCTTCTGCTGGAGCTCCTGCTTCTGCTGCTGCTTCACCTTCTTCTCCTTCTTCTCCTTCTTCTCCTTCTAATTCTTCATCTATAGATACTCTAGAACGTTTCACTTGACATACTACTGTATTATCTGGGTGTAAAAATTTATAAGCATCGTTTTCCAATGTTGTAATATAAACTTTCCCACCAATTTTCATGTCAGTAATATCAATATCGATAGAATCTGGAAGATTTGTTGGTAAGGCTTTAATTCTTAATTTACGTTTGTTTCTTCTTAAAGAACCACCGTTTTTCACACCAATTGAACTTCCTGATAAAAGTACAGGGATATCCATTGCAATTTCTTTATCTTCAAATAATTGATAGAAATCGATGTGTAAAATTTTGTCTGAAACTGGGTGAAATTGAATATCCTGCAATACTGCATTATAAGATTCCCCATTTTCTAAAGCAATCACAACTGTATGCGCGTTAGGCGTATATACCAGTTTAGAGAATGCCAATTCATTTGCTGAGAAATGTACTGCCTGGTCTCCTCCGTATAATACGCAAGGTACCTGTCCAGCATTACGTAAGGCCTTTGTTGCTTTTTTGCCTACGCTTTCTCTTTTAGATCCGTTGATTGTAATTGATTTCATGTATTTATATTAATTGTTTATTATTTACATTATAAATTTAGAACTGATTGATTTATTTTGATGTACTTTTTGCATCACATCAGCAAATAATTCTGCACAACTCAAGACTCTAATCTTACTACTTTCCTGAGATAATGGAATAGAGTCGGTTACTATTAATTCTTCAAGTTTAGAGTTTTCTATACGCTCATAAGCATTACCAGATAATATAGGGTGTGTACAAATTGCTCTTACACTCAATGCGCCTCTTTCTATCATTAAATCGGCAGCTTTAGTAAGTGTTCCAGCGGTATCCACCATATCGTCAACAAGCACTACATTTTTCCCTGTCACATCTCCGATCAATTCCATATGTGAAATTATATTGGCTTTAGCACGTTGTTTATAACAGATAACAACATCACTCTTTAATGCTTTAGAATACGCATAAGCTCTTTTAGAACCACCCATATCAGGAGAAGCAATTGTTAACTTATCTAATTCGAGTGCTTTTAAGTATGGTAAAAAGATGGTAGATGCAAATAAATGATCTACTGGCTTTTCAAAGAAACCTTGAATTTGATCGGCATGCAAGTCCATAGTTATAATTCGGGTTGCACCGGCTGTTTCTAACATTTTAGCAACAAGCTTAGCTGCGATAGGCACTCTTGGCTTATCTTTTCTATCTTGTCTTGCCCAACCAAAATAAGGCATTACTGCGGTAATATGTCTGGCTGAAGCACGTTTAGCAGCATCAATCATTAATAACAATTCCATTAAATTTTCCGAACTAGGATTTGTTGATCCAATCAGAAAAATTCTAGTCCCACGTACTGATTCTTCAAAAGAAGGTTGAAATTCTCCATCACTATAGGTAGATGTAATAACACTTCCTAATGGCACCCCAAAGGACTGAGCTATTTTTTCTCCTAATATTTCACTTTGTGAACAAGCAAATATTTTCGGTTCTAGAATTACGTTAGGCATTTTATTTTACTGTTTTATAGTGATTTAAACTGCGTTTCTCTAAATGAGGTGCAAATTTAGAAATTTATTTGGACTCCAAAAGTATAAAAGACACTATTTTTGCAAGATTAAAGGAAAATATTTTATAATTTTGCATTCTCTTTTGCTCAAGTGGCGGAATTGGTAGACGCGCTGGATTCAAAATCCAGTGACTTCGGTCGTGTGGGTTCGATTCCCACCTTGAGTACAAATAAGAAGCCAGGACGATAGTCTTGGCTTTTTTATTTTCAGAAACGAGCCAAGTTTACTTGTGTGAGTATATGAAAAGATAAAGGCACAGCTTAGCTGGCTTTTTTCAATATGTTATAGTGGGAACTATTACAAATGATTCCTACCTTGAGCACAGACATAATTTTTACGATTTATTATTGGTATTTAAAATATACAAGCAATAAGTTCTTCTTCCCTTTCTTAATAGTGTTACCTGTTTTTTTATCTTTGTAAGCCTTTGTCAATAGGGTTGTGGGATGCTTAAAACTATAAAAATAAAATTAGACACTTTTAATGATTAATATTGCCAAGGATATTCTTGAATTGTTTTAGTTTTTGAATGTAATAATAAAAGAAGTTTCTCCTTTTTTAGAGTTGAAGAGAAGGGTTCCATTATGGGCTTCAATAATACTTTTACTCAGTGTTAAGCCAATACCAGAGCCATCTTTTCTCGTTGTGAAATAAGGAACAAAAATATTATCCTTTATTTCTTTAGAAATACCAATTCCGTTATCAAATATTATTAAGTGAACTCGATTGATTTCTTCTGAAAGAGTAATCCTTATCTGTGGATTTTTAATATCAACAAGTGCATGCAAACAGTTCGACAATAGATTAATTATTACTTGTTCTATTTGTTGTTTATCTGCATTGATGGCTATATCGATTGAATTATTAAATTGTATTTCTATTTTTTTTGATAAAAATTCATGTTCAAAAAGTAATAAAGTATGTTGAATAACCTGAGTAAGGCCTATTTTTTCTTTTTGGGGCAATGGTAATTCTGCTAACTTTCTGTAGTTATCTACAAATGATGTTAAATGGTATGAACGACGTTTTATAATTCTTAACCCTTGCGAGATTTCTACAAATGTTTCATCATCTATTTCTTCTTGTAAAAGAGAATCTAAGTTTTCAGCTAAACTACTTATAGGTGTAATTGTATTGATAATTTCGTGAGACATTACATTCATTAATTTGTACCAAGCTTCCTTTTCTTTCTTATCAATTAATTGTTGAATCGTTTCTAGACTTACAATTAAATACTCATATTGATTGGTTTGTGTAACCGAAGTCTTTAAAAAGAAATTTTCTTTGCTTCCGTTTATATCTATGGTAACAGTGTGTTTAATACTTTCCCACTTTGAAATAAAACTAGTTAAACTTCCAATTTTTTTTTGCAGTAAACTCCAATTGTGAAATTTAGGAGTTTTTAGAAAGTTTGTAAACGCGTTATTTATTTGAAATATTTCAATTTCTTCATCGGTACTCTTTCTTAAAATAAGAATACCAATCTCTAAACTTTCGATGATATTAGTAAGGATTAATGCTTCGGATGTTTTTAAGAGACTTTTTTTTCTATGTTTCTCTAACAACAAAGCCGTTTTATTTTGCACTGGGTTTCTTCTTTTTTCTTTAGAAATCGTATAAGAATAATCATCATACAAAAGGCAGTCTAAAGACTTTTCTATATCAATAAATTGTTTTGATAAATAATCTACAAACAAGAATACTTGAAAAATAAAAATGAAAGAAACCACAATTGCATTTACTAAATAACCTTTAGAATACGTAAAGAAAATGAGAACACCATTGACTACAATGAACAGTATTCTAATAATAATTTGAGTTAGTTGATGTTTTCCCATTTATAGTTGATGTTTCTCAAATTTTCTATATAATGCAGTTCTATTGATACCTAAATCTTTTGCGGCTCTAGAAACATTACCTTGATGTTTTTGTAAAGCTTGCTCAATTAATAATTTTTCCGTTTCGTCTAAATTCAAATTTTTAACTAAAGAAACTTCTAGTTTTTTGATAGAAAAATGCAAATCTTCTAACTGAATTTGAGTATTATCTGTAACTATTACAGCACGTTCTACAATGTGTTCAATTTCTCTAATATTTCCTGGCCAATGATAGTTTTTTAATCCATTAATGGCATGCTCGCTAAACCCCTCTATTTTTTTTCTGTATTTATGATTCAGTTTTATTAAGAAATGATTGGCAAGTAATTCAACATCTCCAATTCGGTCTCGAAGAGGCGGCAAGTTCAATTCAATAGTATTTATTCTAAACAATAAATCTTGACGAAACGTTTGTTCATCTACCATTTGATGAATATCTGCATTCGTAGCACAAATAATTCTAACATCAATATCACGTTCCTTTCCTTCGCCTAAACGAGTTACTTTTCTATTTTGAACTACTGTTAATAATTTTGATTGTAAGTGTAAGGGTAAATTACCAATCTCATCTAAAAAAATAGTTCCTCCCTTTGCCAATTCAAACCTACCAATTGTGTCTTTATGTGCGTCTGTAAATGCTCCTTTTACGTAACCAAATAATTCGCTTTCAAATAAATTCTCGTTTAAAGAGCCCAAATCAACGTGAATAAAAGGATGATTCTTGCGTTCTGATTTTAAATGTACTTCTTTGGCAAAAACATATTTTCCTGTTCCGTTTTCTCCCAAAATTAAAATAGTAGCATCAGTTGGAGCCACTTTTTGAGCTAAATCAACAGCAGATTGCATCGCTGGAGAATTGCCAATAATATGTTTAGTTTGATTGTGAAAATGATTATCATTTAATTGTTGAACTGTTTCTAATTGTGTGTTTTTTCTTTTTGAGCGAGACAATTCAACAGCTGCATTTACAACTCCGTATAACTTCTGGGAATTCCAAGGTTTTAGAATAAAATCAGTCGCTCCATTTTTAATCGCTTCAACCGCTAATTTCACATTACCAAATGCAGTCATTAAGGTTACTGTAGTTTCTGGGCTAACTTCTTTAATTTGTTTTAACCAATACAGACCTTCTTTACCATCTTCATACCCAATTCTATAATTCATGTCCAATAAAACAACATCAATTGTCTGTTCGGTTAAATAATTGCTAATCTTCTTAGGATTATTAGAAGTGATGATTTTAGTAAAATATTTTTTCAAACTTATTCTTGCAGAAAACAAAATATCGTCATCATCATCAACAATTAATATTGTAGCGTCTTTTTTTCTCATAGTACATAGTTAGTAAATTGTTCGTATACGAACAAGTAATTGTTCGTATACGAACACATTAAAATCAGTAGAATTAGTTAATGTACTGAATTTATGCTAGTTACGGGTTTATTCTTTGTTGGCACATTAATGGCCCTAGTTATATCAAACGATTAGAGATTATCATGGACAAACAAATACAACCAAAAAACAAAACAACAAAAAAGATGTTAATGTGGGGTATACCAATAGTACTACTATCAAGTATAGTTTTAATGAATATAACCCGTAAAAAACAAGTTAACATTAAAAAAGACACCTTAAGTATAAGAGAAGTTATACGTGGAGATTTTGAAGATGTTATTTTATTTAACAGTAGGGTAGAACCAAAAACGACGGTATTATTAAATGTAATTCAAGGAGGTTCTGTTTCTGAAATTTTCGTTGAAAGCGGACAGATGATAAAAAAAGGAACTCCTTTGTTAAAAGTATATAACCCAAATGCAGAGCTGAATTACTTGACGCAAGAAACTGCTATGATTGAGCAGATAAATAATTTAAGAAACCTGCGTGTTAGTATTAAAAATCAACAGTTAAGTTTAGATCAACAATTATTAAGTATTGACAACGACTTTAGAGATGCAAAGCGTCAATATGATTTAGATAAAAAATTATACAGTAAAGGTATAATTGCAAAAAATGATTATCAAAAAACGGAACAAGAATATACATTTCAAAAGGAAAGAAACAATGTAATAAAGAAAAGGGTTTCAGAAGAGAAAATGAGTAGAGATCTGCAATTATCTCGCATTAACTTATCGCTATCTAATATGCAGAAAAGCATAGAGCTATTGCGTAAAAACAAAGAGAATTTCACTGTTAAGGCACCTGTTGATGGCTTGTTGTCGTCATTTAATCCAATTTTAGGAGAAAATTATAATCAAGGCCAGCCAATTGGAAAGATGGATGTCTTAGATGGATATAAGCTTGTTGCAAATGTTGATGAGTATTATATTTCTAAACTTAAAGAAGGAATTAAAGGAAGTGTTGCTGTAAATGGAAAAAATCATGAAATCAATATTTCTAAAATCTTTCCTGAAGTTGTAAACGGACAATTTGACGTTGAATTATTATTTACTAAAGATGGTTTATCTGAAAATATAAAAAGGGGTATGTCTTTAAAAAGTAAAGTTTTTTTATCAGGAAAAACAAAGGCACTATTAGTCTCTAAAGGGATGTTTTATCAAAGCACAAATGGTAACTGGATCTTTGTTTTAAATTCTGATAACAAAGCGGTAAAAAGAAACATTAAAATTGGTAGAGCAAACCCCTTTTATTATGAGGTTTTAGAAGGGTTGCAAGTAGGAGATAAAGTAATAACATCTAGCTATGATGATTTTAAAGATGTTGAAGAAATAAATATTAAATAAGGAATAAAGTAATTAGAGTTTGATTAAAGTTCGGAAAAAAATAAATTTATAAAAACATTAAAATGATAAAAATAACAGATTTAGTAAAGGTTTATAAAACTGAAGAAGTAGAAACAACTGCTTTAAATAAATTAAGTTTAGAAGTAAAAGAAGGTGAATTTGTCTCAATTATGGGAGCATCAGGTTGTGGAAAATCTACCTTATTAAATATTATAGGATTATTAGACGCACCAAATGATGGAAGCTATCTTTTTGATGGAACAGAAGTTGCAAAATTCAACGAAAAAGAACGTGCTGGATTACGAAAAGCAAATATTGGTTTTGTGTTTCAGAACTTTAATTTAATTGATGAACTTTCTGTATATGAAAATGTTGAATTGCCATTAATTTTCAACAAAGTAAAATCATCCGAAAGAAA